>Ga0265316_10000194_pt1 | contig 70399 bp, 54 predicted proteins | sample 4522metaG_FD_202092 | JGI IMG/M metagenome (GOLD analysis project Ga0265316, IMG submission 202092) | Rhizosphere microbial communities from Carex aquatilis grown in University of Washington, Seatle, WA, United States - 4-5-22 metaG | ecosystem: Host-associated > Plants > Roots > Rhizosphere >... | reverse complement strand
GATGCAGTCGGGGCACGCAGGCACGTAGCTCAGTGGGAGAGCGCTTCCTTGACACGGAAGAGGTCGGCGGTTCAATCCCGCCCGTGCCTACCAGTCTCATCCTTGCTGAAATGTAGCAGAGGCGCGGACGAGGTCGCACCAAGAGACGAAGACTGATCGAACGATGGCGATAATAACAGTGACCCCTGCCGGCGCCGAGCCGCAACGCGTCGAAGCCGGCACCACGGTGCTCGATGTGCTCAAAACTGCCGGCAGCATGAACGGCCAGGTGGTGGCGGCGCGCGTCAACGAGCGTGTCGTCGACCTGTCACGCCCGTTGTCCGAGGACTGTACGATCGTTCCCATCGCCGCCGACTCGCCGGACGGCATCGACGTCCTGCGCCATTCGACGGCGCACTTGTTGGCCCAGGCGGTGAAGCGCCTGTTTCCGGATGTCCAAATCACCATCGGTCCCGTGATCGCCCATGGCTTCTACTACGACTTCAAGCGTGAGCAGCCCTTCACGCCCGAGGATCTGGAACGCATCGAAACGGCGATGCGCGAGATCGCCAAGCAAAATCTCCCCGTGCGCCGCGAAGAGATGCCCCGGGCCGCGGCCATCGAGCTGTTTCGCGCGATGGGCGAAGCGTACAAGGCGGAAATCATCGAAGGCATCCCCGAGGACGTCGTATCGCTGTACCGGCAAGGCGAGTTCGTCGACCTGTGTCGCGGCCCGCACGTGCCAGCGACCGGACGCATCAAGGCGTTCAAGCTGACCAGCGTCGCCGGCGCCTATTGGCGCGGCGACGAGCGCAACGAGATGCTGCAGCGTATCTACGGCACCGCGTTCCCGAGCAAAGAGCAACTGGAAACGCACCTCAAGCGCATCGAGGAAGCCAAGCAGCGCGACCACCGTCGCCTGGGCCAGCAGCTGGACCTGTTCTCGCTGCATCCGATCGCCCCGGGATCGCCGTTTTTCCACCCCAAGGGCGCGGTGGTGTACAACACGCTGGTGCAGTACGTGCGGAGTCTGTACGGCCGATACGGTTACACCGAAGTGGTGACACCGCTCATCTACAAGACCGATCTGTGGAAGACCTCGGGTCATTACGACGCCTTCCGCAATGACATGTTCCTCATGAACATCGACGAAGACGAGTACGGCGTGAAGCCGATGAACTGCCCGGGGCACTGCTACCTGTTCGCCACCCGGAAGTACTCGTACCGCGAGTTGCCGGTGCGCTTCGCCGACTTCAGCCGACTGCACCGTTTCGAGCCGTCGGGCACGCTCCAGGGGCTCACCCGCGTGCGCTCGATGGCGCAAGACGACGCGCACATCTATTGCACGCCGGAACAGCTCGAACCGGAGCTCGAACAGTTCATCGCCATGACCCGCGAGGTGTATGGGGTCTTTGGCTTCGACACCGTCGAGGTCACCCTGCAAACGCGGCCCGAGAAGTTCCTTGGTCGCCTCGAACTGTGGGACGCCGCGGAGGCCGCACTCCACCACGTCACCGAGCGCGCCGGGTACGCCGTCAAAGTGCTGCCGGGCGAAGGCGCCTTTTACGGCCCGAAGATCGGTTTCGATTTTCGCGACGTGCTGCAACGCTCGTGGACGCTGGCGACGGTGCAAATCGATTGCGCGATGCCGGAACGCTTCGGATTGAAGTACGTCACGGCGGAGAGCGCCACGGCGACGCCCGTGATGCTGCACCGCGCCGTGCTGGGTTCGATCGAACGGTTCATTGCCATCCTGCTCGAGCATACCGCCGGCAACTTCCCGCTGTGGCTCGCGCCGGTGCAGGTGCGCGTGCTGACCTTGACGGAACGGCAAGAAGCCGCGGGCCGCGAGGCGACCAACCGGCTTACCGCCGCCGGATTCCGCGCCGAACTGGATGACCGCAACGAAAAACTCGGCTACAAGATCCGCCAGGGTCAACTCGAGAAGCTGCCATATATGCTCGTCATCGGAGACAAGGAAGCCGCGAATGGGACGGTGGCACCGCGCAGCCGCAGTGGCGAAACGTCCGATGCCGTCCCGCTCGATGCTTTTATCGAGCGTCTGCGTCGCGAAGCCGTGCCGGGTGCCGCCCACTAAGACCGGCAACAAGAACGGAGAGACCTATGCCCAAGATCAAGACTACCCGCGGAGCCGCGAAGCGCTTCAAGCTCACCGGAACGGGGAAGGTGAAGCGTCATAAAGCCTACTTGCGCCACCAACTCACTGCAAAGACGCGCAAGGCGAAGCGTCACCTGCGGCATGCCGGCATCGTGGATGCCACCAATGCCCGGGCAATTCGCCGGATGGCGCCGTACCTTTAGTCAAAGACGTCGGGTCTCCGGCGTCCGACCTCGGCAAGGGAAAGTTCCACGGCGCCGCCGGTGGCGGAGCCGCAGCATGGAACCCGAAGTCGTGGGCGCACCACGTGTTGAGGGGAAACCCTGCTTCCCCTTGTCCTCGCCGTGCGCAGATGTTAAACGAACACTCTTTCCTGGAGAATAGCAATGCCGCGTGTAAAAAGGGGCACCAAGGCCCGTCGTCGTCACAAGAAGATCCTCAAGCTGGCAAAAGGCTACGTCGGTGGCCGACGCAAGTTGTATCGCCAAGCCCGCGAGACGGTCGAGAAGGGGCTGTGCTACGCCTACCGCGACCGTAAGGTTCGCAAGCGCGAATTCCGCGGCTTGTGGATCATCCGTATCAACGCCGCCGCGCGCCAATGCGGTTTGAGCTACAGCCAGCTCGTCCACGGGTTGCAGGTCGGTGGCGTCGGCGTCGACCGCAAGATGCTCGCGGATCTCGCCGTGCGCGACCCGGCCGGGTTTCAGGAAGTTGCCCAGGTCGCCAAGGCGCACCTCGCAGCCTGAGCAGCAGCAAATTGGAAGATTGGAGAATTTGAGGATTTGAGGATTGAAAGAGTCGGCCCAATCTTCCAATCCTCAAACCTTCCAATCCTCAAACCTTCCAATCCTCAGCTTCCCCAATCCTATCCTCATGCGGGCGCGGCTCGAACAGATTCACCGCGACGCGCTGGAAGCGCTGCAGGTCGCGTCCGAAGACGCGGCGGTGGAACAAGTGCGGGTGCGCTTCCTGGGCCGCAAAGGCATGTTGACTGAAGAGGTTCGCGGCCTGCGCGACGTACCACCCGGCGAGCGGCCCGTGCTGGGTGCCTACCTCAACGAGATCAAAGACGACATCGAACAGCGTGTCGAGAGCAGCCTCGCGGCGCTGCGTACCGCGGCACGTGAACGGCAGGTCGCCGCCGAGCACGTCGACGTCACGCTGCCGGGAAACTGGCGCGTCCCCGGCCGTCTCCATCCGTTGACCCGAACGATGGAACACATCGTCAGCATCTTCGTCAGCATGGGATTCGACGTCGCCGAGGGGCCGGACATCGAGGACGATTATCACAACTTCACCGCGCTCAATGTGCCCCCCGATCACCCGGCGCGTGACATGCAGGATACGTTTTTCGTCACCGAAGACCATGTCTTGCGGACCCACACCTCACCGGTGCAGATCCGCGTCATGGAGACGCGCCAGCCGCCGTTGCGGGTCGTCGTGCCTGGCGCGGCGTACCGCATCGACAACGACATCACCCACTCCCCGATGTTTCATCAGATCGAAGGCTTCATGGTCGACCGCCGCGTCACCTTCGGCGACCTCAAGGGCGTGTTGACGCTCGCCATGCAGCGTCTCTTCGGCAGCGACACGCGCCTGCGCTTCCGCGCCAGCTTCTTTCCGTTCACCGAGCCCAGTGCCGAGGTCGACATCAGCTGCCAGATCTGCGGCGGCCGCGATGCGCACTGCCGCATCTGCAAAGGCAGCGGCTGGCTGGAGGTGCTCGGTTCCGGCCTCATCGATCCCAACGTCTTCGCCGCCGTCGGCTATGATCCGGAATCCGTGTCCGGCTTCGCTTTCGGCATGGGTGTCGAGCGCATTGCGATGTTGCAATATCAGATCAACGACATCCGGCTCTTCTTCACGAACGACCTGCGCTTCCTACGGCAGTTTTGAAGCGCACTGACGCGCGGCCGAGGAATCGCCGGCCTACGCCTTACGCACGACGGTCTGCGCACCGCGAGCGGCGGTGAGCTCGGCATCCGCTTTCTCGAATCGCAGCGCCAGGGCGTGCGCGCGCTGGCCAACGACCGGTCCCAGCCGCCGCCATTTTTCCCTCAGCCGCGCGGCCGTTTCCATCGCCTCACGCAGTGCCTGCTGGTGGGCGGGCATGGCGTTCCCGCCGATGGTCTTGGCCGCCAGCGCCAGCCTCAAACGTTCGGCGAGATCGCTCGGTGGCGCCTCGCCGACGCTGCTGGCCACGGATGTCGCCAAGCGTTCCAGCCGGATGCACAACTTCTCGCGCTGCGGAACATTGCTTTCGGCGTCGAGCGCGCCGCCGGCGAGCCCGTTGGCGCAAGCCGCCTCGATCGCCTCGCAGGCGGCTTGCAAACGCTGCGTGAGGGGACGTGCGCAGTCCGGCGGCAGCGCGCCGACACGCCCCCACTCGGCAAGGCGCTCCTTGAGCCGCTGCGTGATCTCCTCCGGTGTCGGCGCACCCGGCCCCGCGAGCGCCTGCCGGAGCGCCTCGAGATCCGCCAAGATGCTCTCCGAGGCTCCGAGCTTCGCCTCCAGCTCCACATCGCCACGCCGCCGATAGCGATCGAAGAAGCGATCGCACGCGACCTGGAATCGAGTGCGCAACGCGTCCGTTTGCCGCATCCCGTCGGCAGGGCGCTGCCCCGGCACGCGGCGGCGGCCCCAGACCTCCTGGGCGCCGAGCTGCAGCCGTTTGATCTCCGCCGCCGTGACTTCCCATTCGGTGGATTCCGCCAACGCCTCTGCCGCCTCGCACAGCGTGCGCATGCGGCCCAGCATCTCGTCGCGCTGTTCCTTGCGCGCCAGGCGGAACTGCTTGTGTCGTTCGAAAAACTGGTTGGCGGGAGCGCGAAAACGCTCGAAGAGGGGCGCCGAGATCTGCTGGCGCACCGGGCCGATCTGCTTCCATTCATCCTGCATCCGGCGAATCGCCGCCGCGCTGACGTTCCACTCCGTCGAGTCGGCAAGCGCCTCGACAGCGACGCAGAGCGCCTCCTTCTTGGCAAGATTCTCGGCGAGATAGGCATCGCCCCGGCGCCGCAATTGCTCCCGGGCGGCGCGAAAGCGATGCCACAGCACCTGCGACTGCTCGCGCGGCGCGACGGCGAAGCGCTTCCATTCTTGATCCAGGCGTCCGAGTTCCCGCAACATCTGTCTGGCATCATCGGCGGCGAGCAACGCTTCCGCCCGCTCGATGAGCTGCTGTTGCACGTCGGCGTTGGCCCATCGCTTCCAGTCCTCCGCCGCCGCTTGCGCATCGACACGTTGGATGAGGGCTTGACGCGCGTCTGCCAGGCGTTGTCGCAGGGTGTCGCGTTCGCCGGCGGGGAGAACACGCAGATGCTCCACCGCGACGTCCGCGGTCTCCAAAACACGCTGCGCCGCGGTGGGCGTGACCGACTCGGCTTGCGCCAGCTGTTCCAGGTGATGGCAGAGCGCCTTCACCTGAACCAGGGTCTCGCGTTCACGTTCCTGGCGGGCAGCGCGCACCGACTCCTCTTGCTGCCGTAATGCCGCGCCGGCCTCGACGAACCGCCGCTGCAACGTCCGCTCGTCGGCGAGCCACTTCACTCCGGCGGGCGATGATTCCAGCTGCGCCCACTGCTTTTCGAGCGCCGCGCGGGGGCGGGTCGCGGCGCGCGGATCGCCCGAAGCCACCAGCCGTTCGGCCTCGTTGACCAACCCTTCGAGCTGCACGCGGAAGTCATCGCGCAACCGCCAGCGCTCGTAGCGCTGTTCGCAGCGCTCCACGGCCTGGGCAAAGCGCGCATCGAGGTCACGACCACGCGGATCATCGAAGGGGGCAAGGGCTCGCCACGCCCCGCGGGCAGCTTCGAGGCGCTCGGGGGTCTCCGGACCCTGGAGCGCCTCGACGGTTTCGCAGAGCTGCCGCCGCGCCGCGAGGCTCGCCTCGCGTGCCGCCGCGCGCCGGCGTCCTTCGGCATCGCGGAGCTCGGCACGAGTCATGGCCTCGCGCGTCGCCTCGCAGGCGTGCCGAAAACGCTCTTCCACAACTGGGTCCGCTGCAGTGCGCGTCGAGAGCTCCTGCCAGTCGTGCTCGGCGTCGCGCAATGCCACGAGCATAGCTGCCGGGTCCAGCGCATCGCTCAACCGCTCGACGGCGACGCACAGCTGCGCCTGACGGTCGCGCCGCGCCGCCACGCGAATCGGGTGATCCTCGCCGACGACGAGATCCAGCATGGCGCGCGCCCGCTTGCGCACCCCCTTTTGGGCCTGGAGATCTTCCGCGATCACCTGCAGCCGGTCGGGATCGTTGACGCGTGCCAGGGCGGCGAGCGCCACCTCGGCCGGCGCGTCGCCGGCCGCGATGCGCTGCAGCAGGGCAACGTCGGTGACGCGTTCGAGGGCGCTCAGGCCGATCTGTGGATCGTCACTGCGCCGGGCAATCTCGGCGAGCGACCGCTCGTCCGCCGCCAGCGCCGACAACGCGGCAGCGCGCACACGGGAGTGCACGGCGCGCGTCGCGACCGTCACTCGATGACTTGGTCGAGTCAAGGCGTCCAGTGCGCGCAAGCAGTCTTCCGGCGGCTGCCCCGAGAGCGCGCACTCCAAGAGCAGCTCCTCCGCACGCGCGCTGGCGAACGATCGCAGCTCCGCATCGGCGTCGGTGCGCCCGATCTCGAGCAGCAGCTCCGTATCGTCCAGCTTCTTGACGGCGATGCGACGGACCCGGGGGTCGCTGTCGCTGCGGGCAACGGCTGCCAGAACGTCCAAAGAGCTGCGCCCGAGCTCGCGCACCGCGGATGCGCGCACCTCCGGGTCGCTATGACGCCATGCTGGTAACAATCGATCGAGAAATACCATGTGTATCCAGGTGCAGTGCACCGTACCGTGGCGGCGTCACCGGATCAACAGCGGGCTGCGCCCGGCGTCTATTCTATGGACCGCTCCGTTGGTCGCTCCGGGCCGCCCTCGCACACTGATTTCAAGCGCGGCACAGCTCCCCCCCAAAAAGTATCTAGGGCTGCGGCCCGCGTCTCTTCTAGGGACCGCTCCCGTTGGTCTCTCTAGGGTGCCGGCGCCAAGATTGAACGCGGTCACGCGGCGGCACCCGCGTCCCCGTTCGGTCTGGACGCACGCTCTTTGACGCCCGGCGGCTTTCCCCTATAAGCTGTACCTTTCGGGTGACGCGATGAAAGTGACGTGGAACTGGCTGGCCGAATTCGTCGAAATGACCCTGCCACTGGAGCGCCTGGCGGAACGGCTGACGCTCGCCGGCTTGGAAATCGAGTCGATCGAAGACCGCGGCCGCGAGCTCGCCGACGTGTGCTGTGCCGAGATCGTGCAAGTGCGCCCGCACCCGCACGCCGAGCGCCTGAGCGTCTGCGACGTACGCACGCGCGGCGACGCGATCGCCGCCGTCGTCTGCGGCGCACCGAATGTCCGCGCCGGGGCGCGTGTCTGCCATGCGCCGCCGGGCGCGATGCTGCCCGGCGGCCGCCGCATCGAAGCCACGGAGATCCGTGGTGTGGCCTCCGCCGGCATGTTGTGCTCGGAAGCCGAGCTCGAAATCGGCCCGGACGACAACGGCATTCTCATTTTGGAGGCGAACGCGCCGATCGGCGAACGGGTCGCCGGGGTGCTTGGACTCGAGGACGTGGCGCTCGACATCGCGGTGACCCCAAACCGAGGCGACTGCCTGAGTGTCTTGGGCCTGGCGCGCGAAATCGCGGCGCTGACCGGTCAGCGCTTGCGCCGCCAGCGGATCGCGGTACGTGAGGGCAAAGAGCCGGCGAGCGCCCTGATTGCCATACGGATCGTGGACGACGATCTGTGCGCGCGCTACGTCGGGCGGGTGATCTCGGGCGTGGGCATCGCGCCGTCACCGCTGTGGATGCAGTGTCGCCTGCGCGCTGTCGGTCTGCGGCCGATCAACAACGTCGTCGACGTGACGAACTATGTCATGATCGAGCGCGGCCAGCCGCTGCACGCGTTCGACTACGACCGCTTGCCACACGCCGAGATCGTCGTGCGCCGCGCCGCCGCCGAATCGACTTTCACGACACTGGACGGCCAGACGCGCACGCTGCAGTCGAACGACCTGGTCATCGCCTCCGGCGACCAGGCGGTGGCGCTCGCCGGTGTCATGGGTGGCGCCGATACTGAAGTCACGGCGAGCACACAACGCATCCTGCTCGAGAGCGCGTGGTTCGCGCCGAGCACCGTACGCCGCACCGCCAAGCGCCTCGGCTTGCATAGCGAGTCCTCCTATCGCTTCGAACGGCAGACCGACATCGAAGGGGTACCGTTGGCGGCCGATCGTGCCGCGGCATTGATCGGCGAGCTCGCCGGAGGCACGGCGGCGCAGGGACGAGTCGACGTCTATTCCGCCGTACGCCCCGCGGCTCCGATCGCGTTACGCCTCAAACGGGTTGACGAGCTGCTGGGCATGCCTGTGACCCGTGGCGACGTGATCGCAAAGCTCAAGGCGTTGGGAATGGCCGTGGCGCCGGCGACACCGGGCACCCTCACCATCGTACCGCCGTCGTATCGTACCGACCTCTCCCGGGAGATTGATCTCATCTAGGAGATCGTGCGGCTCGTCGGCTACGAAAATGTGCCGACGACGCTGCCCGAGTGCGCACTGGCCGCGGGCGTGGCGGCCGTTGACCGCCAACGCCCTCACGATCTCAAGAATTTCCTGGCGGCCTTGGGATTGACTGAGGCGGTCTTCGTCAGCTTCTGCGCGCCACGCCAGAACACGATGTTTCCGGCTTGCGAGGGGCCTCGCACTCCGGTGGTCATTCGCAATCCGCTCACCCAGGACGACACCGAGTTGCGGCTCAGCTTGTTGCCGGGGCTGGCACGGGCCGTTCGCTACAACCTTGACCAGGGCGCCGCGGCCGTCGCTCTATTTTCCGTCGGCAAGGTCTTCTGGCGCGACAGTGATTTCATGGAACAATGGCGACTGGCCGGCGCGATCTGTCCGAGCCTGCCGCAACGTGGTCTGGGTCGCCGCGGCGACGTTGCCGAGCTCGCCGACGTCAAAGGTGTGCTGGAAGCCCTCTTCAATTTCCTGGCGGTCGGCGGTGCGCGCTGGAGTCCCGTAGGCGATCTGCCGGCATTTCACCCCGGCAAGACGGCGCGCATCGAGCTGGTGCGCGGCGTCGTCGGCGTCGTCGGCGCGCTGCATCCTACGGCGACAGAGACCCTGGGAATCCGCGGTCCTTGTTGGGTCTTTGACCTTGACTTGCAACAATTGCTTGAGTATTGTCCGACGCGCGTCGTTTTTGGGGATCTTCCGCGATTTCCAGCGGTTGTACGAGACGTGGCTGTCGTGGCCGAGGACACTTTCGCATCCGACCGAGTGATTCGCTTCGTGCGCGAATGGAGCGCGACGACGCCGTGGATCGAAGACGTCGACCTCTTCGACCAATACATCGGGGCGCCCATCCCTGCCGGCAAAAAAAGCCTGGCCTACTCGGTTTCCTATCGAGCACCAGACCGGACGCTGACTGACGCCGAAGTGAACGACACGCATGCGCAGCTGGTCGCCGCGCTCCAGAGGGCTTTGAACGTGGAGTTGCGCTGAGAGCAGTGCGGGCGATCGGAGGTGCGACGTGACTATGACGAAGGGCGACATCGTCGAGCGCATCTACGAGAAGATCGGGTTCTCGAAAAAAGAGGCCAATGACATCGTCGAGTCGATCTTCGAGATCATCAAGGGGCGCCTGGAAAACGGAGAGAAGGTCAAGATTTCCGGCTTCGGCAACTTTGTCGTGAACCAGAAGCGCCCGCGCAAAGGGCGCAATCCGCAAACCGGCGAGGAGATCATGATTTCCGGTCGGCGCGTGCTGACGTTCAAGGGGAGCCAGGTTCTCAAGAAGAACATGAACCCCGATGCCTGAACAAGCCAACCAACCCGAGGCCAGGGTCCAGTTACCCGACAAGCTGTATTTCAAGATCGGTGAAGTCGCCGATCTCGTCGGCGTCAAGCCGTACGTCCTGCGTTACTGGGAGAGCGAGTTCAGCATTATCAAACCCACCAAGACAAAGTCGAAACACCGGCTTTATCGTCGCAAGGATGTCGAGACGCTCTTGCAGATCAAGCAACTGCTGCACAATGAGCGCTTTACGATCGAAGGCGCACGCAAGCGCATGAAGAGTCTGCCGCGGGAAGAGCGCCGCCCGGCGCCACTCCCCTCGCTGGATCACACCTACCGCAACCTACTTATTGGCATCAAAAAAGACATCGAATCGCTGCACCGACTGCTGCGCTGATCGACGCCGCGGCAGACCTTCGTCGCTAACTCAGCGCCAAGAATGCCTGCCGCGCCACTTCGAAAAGGCTTGAGGGGAATATGCCCAGCAGCACCGTGCCGACGATGGTGAGCAGCAGGGTCGCAAACAAGTAGGGACGGCCGCTGGGAGCGACGATCTCGGCACCGCCGTCGGTCATGTACATGCGCACCAGCACCCCGACGTAGTAGTAGACCGAGATCACGCTGTTCAACACGCCGATGACCGCCAGGCCTACGTAGCCGGATTTGATCGCGGCGCTGAAGATATAGAACTTGCCGATGAAGCCGCCGAGCGGCGGGATACCGGCGAGCGACAGCATGAAGACGATCATTGCCAGGCCGAGGAACGGGCTGCGGAACCCAACTCCCGCATAGTCTTCCAAGTTCTCGTTCGGCTGGCCGCGCCGGCCGAGGGCGATGACGACGGCAAACGCGCCAAGCGTCATCATTGCATAGGCAATCAGGTAGAAGAGGATCGCACTGCCGCCGGCTTCGCCACCGGCAACCATTCCCACCAGCAAATAACCAGCGTGCGCGATGCTCGAGTATGCCAGCATGCGCTTGATGTTGCGTTGCAACAGCGCAGTGACATTGCCGACGGTCATTGTCAGCGCGGCCAGCATCCACAAGACGTGGTTCCAGTCGGTGGCCAGCGACGACAGCGTGTGCAGGAAGACGCGTACGAATGCGGCGAACCCCGCCGCCTTGATGCCCACCGCCATCAGTGCCGTCACCGCCGTCGGTGAGCCTTCATAGACGTCCGGCGTCCAGACGTGAAACGGCACCGCCGCCACCTTGAACCCGAAGCCGATGATCAGCAGGGCCATGCCGGCGATGAGCAATGTCTGCTGGTCGGCCGATCCGCGGCCGACGCTCTTGCCGATCGTGGCGAGTGTCGTACTGCCCGTGGCGCCGTACAGCAGCGCGATGCCGAAGAGCAGGAATCCGGTGGCGAAGGCACCGAGCAAAAAGTACTTCAACGCCGCTTCGTTCGAACGCATCTGCTCGCGCCAGATGCCGGCAAGGATGTAGGCGGCAATCGACATGACCTCGAGACCGAGGAACAACACGATGAGATCGCCGGCCGTCGCCATCAGCACCATGCCAGCGGTGCAGAACAACACCAGCGAATAGTAGTCGCCGGTGCGAATGTCGGTCAGCTCGAGGTAATTCATGGACATCAGCAACGTCAGCCCCGAGGCGACACAGAACAGCAGCGTGAAAAATAGCCCGTAGCGATCGATGACCACGGCACCGGCAAAGCTGCTGGCGTGCGTGTTCCACAGCGCGATCGCCGCAATCGCCGCCGCCACCAGGCCGACGAGCCCGATCCAGCCCAGCCCTTCGCGGTCCGGACCTTCGGCCCATAGATCGGCGACCATCACAACCACCGCGGTGCCGGTGATGATCAGCAACGGCAGAATGGCCAACCAGGATATGTCCGGAGGAGCAATCATTGATGGGAAGCCGTCAGGGTTCAGTGTTCAGCTCCTTGTGCGCCGACAATTGAACGCCGACCGGTGCCGACTCGCCCGCAGCCATCTTCTGCTGCATGCGGCTCACGTACGCTTGCACCGAGGGCTCCATACGGCTCAGGAACGGTTGCGGATACAGGCCCATCACGAAGAGCATGATCAGGATCGGCAGAAACACCAGCACCTCGCGTGTCGACAGATCCTTGAGCGCCTCGTTCTTCGGATTGGTCAGAGGGCCGAACATCACGCGTTGATACATCCACAACATGTACACCGCGCCCAGCAACACGCCACTGGCCCCGACGATGGCGGCAACGCGATGCGTGGCGAATGCTCCGAGCAGGATGAGGAACTCACCCACGAAGCCGTTGAGCCCGGGGAGCCCGACCGACGACAGCATGACGATCATAAAGATCGCTCCGTACACAGGCAGCTGGTGCCAGAGTCCGCCAAACTCGCGGATCAGCCGCGTGTGTCGTCGCTCGTAGATGACGCCGACCGCGAGGAACAGCGCCCCGGTCGACAATCCGTGGTTGAGCATCTGGTAGATGCTGCCTTCGACGCCTTGCGTGTTCAGCGCCGCCATACCCAGCATCACAAAACCCAGATGGCTCACCGATGAGTACGCGACCAGACGCTTCAGATCCGGCTGAATCATGCACACCAGCGCGCCATAGACGATGCCGGTCGCCGCCAGCGCCGCGATGATCGGCAACGCCTCCCGCGCCGCCAACGGAAACAGCGGAATGGCGAAGCGCAGGAAGCCGTAGGTTCCCAACTTCAGCAGCACCCCGGCCAGAATGACAGAGCCGCCGGTGGGCGCTTCGGTATGCGCGTCAGGCAGCCATGTATGCACCGGAAACATCGGGACCTTGATGGCAAAGGCCAGCGCGAAGGCAGCGAACAACCAGCGCTGCACCTGCAGCGGGATCGAGACGTCGTAGAGTTGCAGCAGATCGAAGTTCGGTTGCCCGTGCTGCTGCGCCTGCAGCGACACCAGATAGAGGATGGCGACCAGCATCAACAAGCTGCCGGCCATCGTGTAGATGACCATCTTGATGGCCGCGTAGATGCGCCGCTCACCGCCCCAAATGCCGATGAGGAAGTACATCGGCACCAGCATTACTTCCCAGAAAACGTAGAACAGGAACAGATCAACCGCGACGAAGGCGCCGAGCATGCCGGTCTCCAGCACCATCATGAAGATCATGTATTCTTTGATGCGCTTGTGGACGTCGCCCCAGCTCGCCAGGATGACGATCGGCATGAGGAACGTCGTCAGCAATACCAGGAACAGGCTCAGGCCGTCGATCCCGACGCTGTAGGAGATTCCGAGGCGCGGGATCCAGGCTACCTTGGCCGTGAACTGCATTCCGGTGTTCTGCGCATCGAACGCAGCCAGCACTAGCAGCGACAACGCGAACGGTAGCAATGCGAAAATGAATGCCGCGCGGCGCAACGCGGCGTGCTGCTCGGGAGGAATGAGCATCAGCACGATCGCCGCGAGCAGGGGCGTGAAGACGATGACGGAAAGAATCGGCATATCGGCTTATCGCTGATCGCTGATGACTGATCGCTGGTGGCTGGCCATCAGCGCCATGCGTAATACCCCAGAATCGCCAACGCGCCGAGCAGCATCGACAGCGCATAGTGCTGGACGTTGCCGGTCTGCAGCCGGCGCCACAAGCCGCTGTTCGCACCGACGGCCTCGGCCGTGCCGTTCACCAAGCCGTCGATCATGCCGGCGTCGACGACGCGCCACAACCACGTCGAGATTGCGACCGTCGGCCGCACAAAGACGAAGTCGTACACCTCGTCGACGTAGTACTTGTTGAAGATCAGGTCGTAGGCACCCGGCAGCCGTTTGGCCAGCGACTCGGGCAACTCCGGCCGCGCAATGTAGAAGACGTACGCTACGCCGAGTCCGATCAACGCCACGAGCACCGAGGTGCCCATGAGCGCATACTCCGTGGCCGCGCTCAGATGCACCGCCTCTTTCGCCGGCGCACCGAAGACCGGCTCGAGGAAGACGAAGAAGCGGTTGCCCCACAGCCAATGCTCGGGCAGTCCGACGTAGCCGCCGACGACTGACAGGATCGCCAGCACGATCAACGGCATGGTCATACTCGGCGGCGACTCGTGCAGGTGGTGCTGCGTGTGCTCGTCGGCGCGACAGTCGCCGAAGAAGGTCAGGAAGAGCAACCGGAACATATAAAAAGAGGTGAGCCCCGCCGACGCGACGCCCAGCGCCCACAGCCACACGCTGCCGTTCGGGCTGCCGAACGCTTCCGCCAGAATTGCATCCTTGCTGAAGAAGCCGGCAAACCCGGGCAGGCCGGAAATCGCCCACGTCCCGACGAAGAAGGTTGCGAAGGTGATCGGCATGCGGGTGCGCAGGCCACCCATCTTGCGCATGTCCTGCTCGCCGCTCATGCCGTGAATCACGCTGCCCGATCCCAAGAACAGCAAGCCCTTGAAGAAGGCGTGGGTCATCAGGTGGAAGACCCCGGCACCGAACGCACCGACGCCCACGGCGAGAAACATGTATCCGAGCTGACTCACCGTCGAGTACGCCAGCACCTTCTTGATGTCGGTCTGCAGCACGCCGATGGTGGCCGCGAACGCCGCGGTCAGGGCTCCGACCGTTGCCACCACCGCCAAGGTCGTCGGGGCCAGAATGAACAGGAAGTTCAGACGCGCGATCATATAAATGCCGGCGGTCACCATCGTCGCCGCATGGATCAAAGCGCTCACCGGCGTCGGACCCGCCATGGCATCTGGCAGCCAGACGTACAGCGGCAGCTGCGCCGATTTACCGGTGGCGCCGATGAACAACAGCAAGGTGATCGTGGTCACCGTGTCGATCGGAATCTTCTTGGCGTGCGCGGCGATCTCCCCGAAGCTGAGCCCATGCGCCCCGGTGCCCAGGTTCCAGAAGAGCAGAAACATGCCGAGCAGAAACGCTGCATCGCCGATGCGGTTGACGACGAACGCCTTCTTGCCGGCGCTGGCGTTGGCCTCCTTGTCGTACCAGAAGCCGATGAGCAGGTACGAACACAGCCCAACGCCTTCCCAGCCGACGAACAGCAAAGGCAGGTTGTCGGCGAGCACTAGCGTCAGCATCGCGAAGGTGAACAGGTTGAGGTAGACGAAATAGCGCACGAAGCTCGGATCCTCGGCCATGTAGCCGACGGAGTAGACGTGGATGAGGAAGCCGACGCCGCTGACGATCAGCACCATCACCGCTGACAACGCGTCGATGCGGAAGTTGACATCGACTTGCAGCGTGCCGGCATGAATCCATGGATAGACGTTTTGCACCAGCCCGCCGTCGTGCAGTTGCATGAACGCGTAGCAGCCGACAATGAACGCGCCGCCAACGACACCCGGCGCCACCACACTCACCGCGCCCTTGCCCAGGCGCGGCCCGAGAAAGATGTTGAACAGCACGCCGAGCGCCGGCAGGGCCGGAATCAGCCAGAGGTAGCTCACGTGCGTCGCGGCGGCAGCATGCATCGGTTTACCAGCGCAGCAGGTTGAGCTCGTCCGCGTTCACGGTTTCGCGGTTGCGGAACGTCGAAATGATGATCGCCAGGCCGACGGCCGCCTCGGCCGCGGCGACGGTCATGACAAAGAACACCACGACCTGTCCGTCCATCACGTGCAATTGCCGCGACAGCGCGACGAACACGAGATTCACCGCGTTGAGCATCAACTCGATCGACATGAAGATGACGATGACGTTGCGGCGCACCAGCACACCGATGACACCGATGGTGAACAGCACGGCGCCGAGGATCAGATACCAATTGATGGGGACGACCGTCATGTCAGCGTCTTCTTGGCGAGGACCACGGCCCCAATGACCGCCACCAACAGCAGCACCGAAGTGATCTCGAAGGCAAAGAGAAAGCGCGTGAACAGCGTCTCCGCCAGTAACTCGGTACTGCCGAAGGTCGCCGGTACCGCGCCGGCCATGCCGGTGCCGGCACCGATCCCGGGTTTGGCGAGGAAGTGGACCGCCGCGAGCAGAAACAGCGAGCCGAGGAACACGGCGGCGGCGCGCTGCCCGAGCCGCGCGATGGCTTGCGGCTCTTCTTGAAGATTGAGCAGCATGATCACGAACAAGAAGAGGACCATGATGGCGCCGGCGTACACCACCACCTGCAACGCCGCCACCAGCTGCGCATCGAGAAACAGAAACTGCACGGCGATAAAGAACAGCGTCAGCACCAAGGACAACGCGCTGCGAATCGGGCTCGCCGACAGCACGACACCGAGCGCCGAAGCGATCAACAAAGCCGCGAGAATACCGAACAACACCGGGCTCATTTCACCCTTGCAGCGCCAAGACCACCACCGCGGTGGCCAACACGTTGAGCAATGCGATCGGCAGCAGCCCTTTCCAGCCCAATCGCATCACCTGGTCGTAGCGGAAACGCGGCAACGACCAGCGAATCAGCACCTGCACCCAACAGAAGAAAATCACCTTCACCATGAACGCGACGAGCCGCAGCAGCACGACGACGATCTGCGGGAGCGCCACGACCGCGCCCCAGGGCAGATGGAACCCGTCGCGCATCAAATACGGAATCTGCCAGCCGCCGAAGAACAGCGTCGTCACCAGTCCGGCCACCACCGCGACGTCAACGAAGTCGGTCATGAAAAACATCAAATACTTGATCCCCGAGTACTCCGTGAAGAATCCGGCCACCAGCTCCGACTCACCCTCCGGCAGATCGAACGGCACCCGCTTGCTCTCGGCAATCCCGGCAGTCAAGAAGAGCAGGAACGCCACCGGTTGATAGAGAATACCCCAGGCCGGGATCCAGCCGAGGATCAGATGCCCCTGCGCCCGCACCATCTCCTGCAAGTCGAGCGTCCCGAACGTCATCACCATGGCGACGATCGCCAAGCCCATTCCGAGCTCGTATGAGATCATCTGCGCCGAGCCGCGAATCCCACCGAGCAGCGAAAAACGGTTGTTCGATGCCCAGCCGGCCAACACTACGCCGTACACACCGAGCGACAGCATCGCCAACACGTAGAGGATGCCGACGTTGAGTCCCACCGCCTGCAGGTTGATCACCCGATCGCCAACCTCGTAAACATCGCCGAATGGAATGGCGGCGAAGGCGACGATCGCGGGGAAGAGGTTGACGCAGGGCGCCAGCGTGTGCAGCAGGCGATCGACGCCGGCGGGAATCACGTCTTCCTTGGTGAGGAACTTCAACGGATCCGCCATCAGCGTATTGACCAAGCCGGCGCCGGCAAAGCCGAAGATGCTGGCGCGATTCGCCCCGATGCGATCCTGAATCAACGCGCTGCCTTTACGCTCGACCCAGCCGAGAATGCCGGCAAGCGGCAACACCATGCCGATCACGATCAGCGCTTTGATGACGGCAATGAGAAGGTCGATTACCATGTACGGCGGCGTTACGAGAACGGGCTCGATAATCAACGACCGGCGACAGTCGGCGCCAAACGCGCCTGTGGGCCCGCAACCCACGCAAACGGTCGAGCCAAGGCAAAAGGCAAAACGTAAAATGCAAAAGTCAAAAGGGGCTCACACTCGATCTCAAAGGCAGGTTCCATTCATTTTGCCTTTTGCGTTTTGCCTTTTGAATTTTGCGTTTCTCCTCTCAGTCCCATTCGAGCGCTCCCTTGCGCCACACGTACAACAACGCAATGCCCAGGACCGCAACGAACACCATCATTTCCGCGAAGCCAAACCACCCCAGCCGACGAAACAGCACCGCCCACGGATAGAGGAAGACGACTTCGACATCGAAGACGATGAACAAAATGGCGGTCAGGTAGAACTTGACCGAGAAGCGGCCCCAGGCACTGCCGCTGGGCGGGTTGCCGCATTCGAAGGCCTCGCCCTTTTGCGCGTTGTCTTGCGCGTTCGCGCTATGCGGGCCCAGCAAGCGGCCGAGCGACACCATGAGCCCCACGACCGCGGCGGTGAACACGAAGGTCACGAGGACCGGGAGGTACTGCTCTGTCATGGATTCACGTGATGGCCCACTCCGGTGCGTGCGCCCCTTTTCAGCGCCCGCGGCGTGCGCCGTTCATCATCGTGTGCCACTTATGCGATGGTCGCATTCAAGTCAAGGTAACACGACCGCACGACGACTTATGACAGCGCGGCAGTCCACTAATGGCGCGCCGGCGGTCGCCGGAGGCCGGCGCGGAACAGGCGCAACGCATCACTGCGCTTGCGCATCAGCAACGTCACCGCAAGCGTCGCGTAGACCAGACAGAAACCGTAGCGCACGGTTGGATTCGGGAAGAAGAGTTGCGCGGCGAATAGCACGAACAGGATCGCCGCCTCGCCCAACGAGAGCGTCATGTTGCACAACACCGCCAGCCCGAACAGCGACTGCGTCGCGGTGAGCAGGATCTCCTCGACTTGACGGTCGTCGAGATGCAACGCCCCCGGGTGGCCGAGGGCGACGCTGTACACCAACGGCAACGTGCCCACCAGCAACGTCCACTGATTGACCTTCGACGACACCATTGCGCCCATGCCCGCCTGCGCGTCGCCCTTGGTGGTGAGAATGCAAGCTATCACAATCTCCGGCGCTTCGGAGGCCAGCGGGGCCAACCACTGCACCAGGAGAAACTCGTCGATGCCGTATCCACGGCCCAGATGGATCAACGCTTCCGCAAACGGTTCCGCCGAGGCCAGAATGACGATCGCTGAAAACACGAAGAAGGCAATCACCATGGCCCGACGGTTGCGCGTCCGCAATGTCGCCAATGCCAATGCCGGACCGACGAGATCGGGCTCACCAGCCTCCGATCGTGCCATGCGCCACATGTAGCCGACGAACAGCCCGACGAGCACCGCGGTATCGAGGAGGGAAAGCGTCCCCTTGAGCGGAATGACGAACGAGTACACCGTCGCCGCCGTCAGAAAGACAATCTCGACGGCGCGGTTCGCCGGCAGCTCCAACTCGCGCCGGCGCGTGCGCAACCAGTACAGCACGACAATCACCGGCCAGGCCACGCCGATCAGCAACCGGTTCGCGCCGGTCATGTTTGCGGTCGCGTACGCCGTATACTCCGGATGGGTCGCCGCCTTCCCGGCGAAATATAGATCGACGGCGTACTCAGGCAGGACCGCCACCAACGCCAGGAACGCCAGCGCCAGCCCCTGCGAGATGTCCATCTCCGCCACCTCGGCCGCCCAGGTGAGCAAGAACGCACCACCAAGAATCGCAATGCCGAACACCAGCGCCTCGATGCCCGCAGCCACGTGCGAGCCACCGACACGCAGCACGATCCCGGGGAGGGTGGCAATGAAGGCGATGACGATGAGTGACCAGTTGCGGCGCATGATGCCGGGCAATGCTGCCTACAACCACACGGCCGCGCAACCCGGACCTGGACGTGCGGGACCTGCGGTTCGGCGTCCTTTCTATGGTCCGCTCCCCGTTGGGTCGCTAGGCGCTTCCAAGCCCGCGATGCGGAGCCTGCGGGTACCGTGGTCTTCCGGGGGCAAGGCCTCTGAAGCGAAAAAGACGAACCCGGCGGGCCTGCCGGCCGCCGGGCATCGTCCGGAATGTCAATCGCATACAGTGCGCGCCGCATGCCTCGGGGGATGCGGCGCGCACTGCCGGATCACATCTTCTTCTCGATCTTCTTGACTTCCGCCTTTACTTTCTTCCAGAACGATTCCTTCGGCTTCGCCTTGCAGTCTTCGATCAGCATCGGGGTCATCTGATCAGTCCCTTCGACGTCGATGACTGCGGCCTCGGGCTTGCCGCCCTTGGCATACGCCACCGCCCAGTACACCACCTTCGGCTTGAAGGTGTCGTCAACGGCGAGAAAATCCTCGCACGTCATCTTGCCCAGCGGCTTCTTTGCACCGCTGCTTTCCGCGATCGCACCCGTCGCCCCCAACATCATCGAGGCAGCGACAACACCCATTACCATCCGCCGAAAACGCATGTGAATCCCCTTTCTCCTCTTGCGAGGCAACCCAGGGCGTTTGCGCCCATCACCCGTTCCTGACTGACCATGTACCGACGCGACTGCGCCGGATCATACAGACCCTCAAGCTGGCTCGCTTCATGTCTCAAGTCCGGAAAGTTTCCGGCAATTTCCCGGAAATTGTCGGCCACGCGGCCGGGGCAATTCGACGGACGACGCTACGATCGTCCCGCGGTTTGAATCATCAGGGCGACGTCGATGTCCCGCTTTCCCAGCGTATCGCCGTCGTAGACCACCGGACCATCGGGTAGCCAGAGGCCGTCGCCGGGGTCCAGCCGCACGCGTACGAGTGGGTAGTCGGAAACCGTAGCCAGAAAATCGGCCCATAGCGCCAGTGCGTTCGAGTCGGCAACAGGCAAGCGTTCCGCGACGGGAAGTAGCGCCGCGATAGCCGTAGGCAGCAGGTTGAGAAGCACCACGTGCGTGGCTTCGTCCCCCAGATTCATAGTTGCGACCAGGCGCTTGCCTGGCGGCGCGCTGGCCGCGGGCGTACAGTTGACGCGCAGTCCAGCCAGCGCTCCTGTGGGGTCCAGACGCGTCGAGCGCTGGCCGGGCCGGCTGGCGACGACATCGAACTGGCAGCGCTCGGGCAGCGGCAGCCGCTTGAAACGTAGGAACTCGATCACCCCAGCGACGAAGTCGTCGAATCTGTCATCGCTCGCCGTTGGCGACCGCGAACCTGCCGCACTGGAGTCAGGGGCTGGCGACGGCAGCGCATAGCGACCCAACGGGGAGCGGTCGCGCCGCACCGACGCGGGGCGCAGCCCCCCTTCGGCGACCGACCACCACGCAGCCCGCAGATGCGAGGGAAGCGTGAGCAGCGCCGCAGGTGAGGACGGCAGTACGGCCTCCGCATCCCAAACGGCGGTCGCGTCGGCGCCCAGCAACAGCGCCAATTCTTGCGCATCGGGCGCGCGCCAGTCGCCGCGCGCATAGAAGCACTCACCGACACTTTCGACCCCGCTGTTGACCTGCAGACGCTCAGTCCACGCGAGGTGGCTGTGAAACCGCGGCGCGACACGGAACGGGAAGCCCGCGTGCAGATTCACGAGTCCTCGCGCCGGCGCTCGTCGGCCTGTGGCTGCAGCTTGTCGAGCAGGACGTCGACCAGCGCCTTGCGATTCAGCCGGCAGAAGAGCGTTTCGGTGGAATCGAACGAACCGTTCTCGAAGTACTTGTTGACCGGCGCGCCGCCGCCACAGAAAGCGAAGTACGAGCACTGCCGTCGGCAACGCTCGACGCCGGCCGCAATGTCCGCGTGCATGGCGGCGAAACGCGGTGATGCGGCGGCTGCGGCCAGCGAATCGACGGCGACATTTCCGAGCACGAAGTCACCATAGGGGGCGCTACGCAATCCCAGCAGCTCGGGCGAAAAGGAGCTGAAGTTGCCCTCGCAATCGACAGAAATGATGGCAAACGGCACGGTCTCATGTGTCCGCGGCGGGTGTGTCGTGCCGTCGTGCAGCAACGCACTCGCCGTCGAGTCGAATTCGCGGACGCGCAGGCCGTGGCCCCCCGCGGCGACGAGGTCGAAGAAGCGTGACATGAAGCGGCGGTAGCGCTGATCCGTGTCCGCTGCCGACAGCGATGAGTGCTCGTTGGGACCTTCGATCTCTTCGATATTGAAGCCGACATGGTCGATACCGTTCTCAACGTAGAACGCATAGAGCTCATCCGGGTAGTCGAGCGCAGCCTGTGTCAGGACGGTGATGACGTGGAAGGCAACGTGGTGGCGACGCAGTGTCTCGATGCCCTGCATCACCCGCCGGTGCGTTCCACCGCCGCGACGCGTTGTGCGGCAGCGGTCGTTGAGGAAATCGGGGCCGTCCACGCTGACACCGATATGCAGATCATGCTGCTTGATGAGCCCGCACCACGCGTGATTGAGGAGCGTCGCGTTCGTCTGCAACGCGTGGCGCACCGGTACACGGGCGTGGTTGTGCCGGGTAATGGTTTCAAAGGCATCGGCGTAGAACTGCGGCGGCAGCACCAGTGGTTCGCCGGCATGCCAAACTACCGTGAAGCCGCCGCCGACGATGTCGCTTTCAAAGACCCGCCGGAACAGCGCATCGAGCACCGTCGCACTGATCTGTTTCTTGTTGAGCCGATCCGGCAGATAGCAGTAGGTGCAGTCGAGATTGCAGAACGGAGTCGGTTGGATGACGAGCAGATCCAGCGGGCCGATAGGCCCGCTGATGGCAGATGGCGTATCGCTGATAGTCAGAGCCATCTGCGATCAGCCATCTGCGCGAGGCGCACTGCTGCGTTTGGTTGAGGCGTGCCTCGTCAGTAGTTCCGCCAGTTGCCCCAGTTGTGCCAGTTCCGCCAGTTCGGCCAATTGTGCCAATACGGATGAGGGCCCCAGCCGCCGTTTCCCCAATTGCGCCACCACGCCAACTGCGTCGCAGGCTTGTCCGTGAGCTGGGGATTGCTGTCGGGAGCGGTAAGCTTGGTACGGACGTCGTCGGCGCGCTGCAGTACGGGTTGGCGCGACGGCGGCGGCGACGCCGCGGCGGGTGCCGTCATCACCGTAGTGGCCAGCACCAGGCTACCGGCGCCGGCCGTGAGCAGGCTGGCCAATCTGTCTTTGGTCAGGCGACGTGCGCGCAGTTTCTTCGCATCCACGGCGGTGCTCCTTTCGTCGGCTCCAAGCGTCGAGTTTCGCGAGCTCACTTGTATTCGACCATTTCCAACACCGATTCCGAGACAACCTTATCACCCTTCTTCTTGACCAAGGTCTGCTTGATGATGCCGCCTGGAATGTGCTGCGCGGTCCACACCTTCTCTGTGAAAACCTCGTCGCCGGATTGCACGACCGCTTGCACCCATTCGGCCTCGACGGGTTTGCCCTTCACGTCGACCGTTTCCTTACCTTCAGTGACCGAGGCCATTGAAGATGGGGTATCGACTTCCTGCCGTTTCACGCGCGCCGGGTAGCTGTCGACGGAAGTGGTCGTGTTCGATCCCGCCGCCCCGGTCTGGGTAAACTTCCCTTCGACCACTACCTTGTCCTTGGCTTTCTTCAGCAATTTATAGGTCTTCACCATCTGCAGTTTCGCACCGTCGGGCAGCGTCACCGTTTCCTTCTGGGTGACCCTGGTGCCGACTGGGAAACTGGACCAGTGCGCAAACGGCGGGTTGTTCACCATCTCATCCGACTGGGGATCGGCCGCGTGTGCGATCAGCGGCGTCACGAGCGCAATCCACATCAAACTTAGGTGCCACATGGCAGAGTCCCGAGCGTAGATCGACTCGACTACTTCTTGCTGGGCGCATCGACCGAGACACCGATGGCCTCGGTGTAGGTGATGTTGACCAGATCACCGATCGCCACCTGGTTCAGTTTCTCCGGGTGGCGAACTTTGATGGTCGCATCGTTGCCGTCGGGGCCACGCAACGTCACCGTGCCGCCTGACTTGTCAATTCCCGCGATGGTTGCCGTCACCGTCATCACGCGTGCACCTGCGGCGCCGGGCTTCTCACCGGCCTTGGCGCGCCCGATCTCCTCGGCAACGGCGGCACCCGGTGTGCCGCTCCCGGGCCGCATGACCTCATACGCGAGCGACTCATAGTAACTCACCGTGACCAGGTCTCCCACTTTCACCTGCGGCAGGTTGCGGATCTCATCGCTGGCGCGGAACTTGATCAGCTTGCCCTCCGGGCTCTGCACCGTGACCATGCGCGTCTTCTGATCGATGGCTTTCACCGTCGCCGTCGCCGTCACGAGGTTCTCGCCTACGGTGCCGCTCGGCAGTGGTGCGCTGGCAGCCGGCGGCGGCGGGGGAGGTGGCGCGGCTTCCTTCGCCGCGCAGCCAGCGATCCCCAGAGTGAGACACACGGCCGCCGTCATCATCGCTTGCGTTTTCCTGTTATGCATCTGCGTTGTTCTCCTTTTTAGGTGTGAGCCAGTTTGGCACCAGCGGTGCGTGTCCCAGCGAAACCTGCAATCAACCGACGCGCGCGCGGCATATCGGGCGGGTGAATACCCGAATCGGGCGCCACGGTCCAGCAGGGCTCCCTTGAATCTTCTCGGAAGCCTGGCAGCCTGTCGGACTTGGAAGTGTGCAGCGACCTAACGGGGAGCGGTCCATAGAAAAGACGCCGGCCGCAGGCCCTACGGATGCGCGCCGCCCTTCATGGTGCGGCGCCAAAGGTCGGTGCAGCTCCGCACGGTTTCAACATCGGTGCTCGTCTTCTTGGCGATTTCATCAGGACTGAGCGCACCGCCACTCGCATCCAGTGCCGCCACGACCTGGAGGCAACCCGTCGGCACCGGCTGGTCTGTGGCGCGTGCACCGGCCGGTGCGGGAGCATCCTTCAATGTCCGGCGCCAGAGATCGGTGCAGTTGCGCACCGTCTCGACATCCGTGCCTGTCTTCTTGGCGACCTCATCCGGACTGAGCGCACCACCGCCCTGATCCAGCACGGCAACGATCTGCGCGCAGCCCTCCGGAATCTTTTGCGGCTCGGCCGACACCTTTGTAGCCGTGCCCCAGGCGGCAGCGAGCACCACCACCATCATCAAGCCGAGTCTCATCATGTTCATGCCCTCCTTTTGCGGTTTCAAAGCCTGCGCGAGGAACCGAGGTTATGCATCGATTTGTAAAACGCGAGAGCGCGTACCTTGTGCGCCAGCCAAATCTTCGCAACGGCACTGCCCAGCGACCAATCCTGTCCTGAGGCTCCCCGAAGGGGGGAACGGCCCATAGAAAAGGCGCCGGCCGCGGGCCTAGCAGCCTGTCGGACTTGGAAATTCGCAGCGACCAACGGGAGCGGTCCATAGATGAGACGTCGACCGCAGGTCCCTAATTGTTTTCCATCTCCTGTTCGTGCACCGAAGCCTTCGACGGGACGATCACGCATGTCGCCAGCGCCTTGCGACACTCCTCGAGCTGCTTGTGGCAGTCCGTATCGAAGCATTGCTCGTCCGCTTTCTTGAGGAGGGCCTCGGTGGCTTTGGTCTCCATCGTGATCTTCAGCGCCTGGGTGACGTCGACCGGCGGGATCCACACGTGTTTCTGCGCGTCGTCCGCATGTGCTAATACCGTCAAGGCGACGGCGGCGAGAACGGCGAGCGGCAGAACGTTCGAAAGCTGGCGCAGCATCGCATCACCTCCAGAGGCCTGACACGACTCAGGCGCGCAGCTAATACGGCACACGTCCCGCTGGTGTCAAGCTGAAACCGAACGGCAACGAACGGGGGATTTCAAGCTTGTGGCCCTCACCCTACCCTCACCCTACCCTCTCCCGTACCGCAATTTTGACGGGCCAAGGAGCGCCGGCCTGCGCAACTCATGAGCTCATCGATCAGGAACCAGTATCCAAAAATCCGGCGGCGGTACGTAGCGCTTCCCGTGCCGGTGCAAGTTCCAACTCCAGAAGGGATAGCGGTAGTGATCGACACACGCCTCGCGGTAGGACACCACCGCCGCGCGGGACAGCTTGAACGCAGCCCCCTATCCTGATAAGGCAAGCACAAAAGTCCGTAGGGTCACAGACTCTGGAGGATACCAATGAATCTGGCAGCGAAATGGATTGTCTGGGCAGGTGTGGCCGTGCTCTCCCTCTTGTTGCCTGGCCGCGTGCTTGCCGGTGGTGCTTCCCAGTGCGCATGTCCCCCCTCCGATAACGCGGGATTCCCCCTTGGGGTATCCGACACGAGTATGGACCCTATATTTTGCTCATACCCTGCGTTCGCGGGGGAGAATCCCAACGATTTCTTTTGCACCTACAACGCAACCACCGGTGCACTGGTCACTGACAACGACGCGGGCTTTTGCGTTGCCACCGCTGAATGTAGCCCAGCTGGGCCATCACCAAGCCCGACAACGACGTCGACACCAGCCGCGACGCCAAGCGATACACCGATTGTAGAGGCCACGGACACGCCCTCCCCGACGAACACCCCGACGAACACCCCGACGAACACCCCGACGAACACCCCAACGAACACGCCAACGAACACTCCAACGAATACTCCAACGAGCACGCCAACGAATACTCCAACGAGCACGCCAACAAACACGCCAACGAGCACGCCAACGGCAACTGCATCGTCGACCGTCACCGCGACGCAGACTGTTACGCCGACGCAGACGCCGGCGCCTCCGGGCGATCCGTGCGTGATCGGCGGCAACTGCACCTCAGGGTTTTGTGTGGACGGGGTATGTTGCATCAGTGCGTGCCCGCCACCGGGCCAGTGCGCGCTTCCAGGGCAGGAAGGGCGATGCATCCAAGCGGCGCCCACGCCAGCGCTGTCCCCGCGTGGACTGGCTTTGCTCATCGGCGCGCTCGCTCTCGTGGGTATCGTGCCGTTGGCGCGGCGGGGACGCTCCTGACGAGCGTGGACGTCGATCAGCTGCAGGCGAATTGGTACACTAGCCGAGCGCGCTGAAGCGGCGGCGGTGGAAACTCCAAGAATTCAAACGGAGACACTACCCAGCAGAAGGGTGCTGCGCGTCACCACCACATCTGTCGTCTGTCGTCCCCTGGATTTTGAGACAGGCGCATAGTCCTCCGGCTCACGTCCCCGGGGTCGAGGGCAGCCACTGTGACAGCGATGGCTCGACGCGCGTCGCGCCGGCGACGCTTTCGTAGTTGAGCGCGTACACGGTGCGGAACGGATCGACCTTCATCCCGCCGGCGGCGAGGCCGGTGGTGCGCACCAGGAACGTCCCTTCGGGATCGTAGATATCGAGACGGTAGTCCGCCGCCGTCGCGCCGTTGTTGACGTACGACAGCACGTAGAGGTAGCCGATGGCGTCGCTGCCGAGATCGACGTAGACGACACTGCTCGACTCGTTCATCAACGGGGCGAGTGGGCTGGTCTTGCCGGCGAAGAAGTCCACGGGGTTGGCCGAAAGGTCGAACGCTTGTAGACGGCGGTTGCCTTGCTCGAGGACGACCACGGCGCCGTTGCTCACCGCGACGGCGACTGGCGTGTTCATCAGCCCCGGTCGCGTCCCGAGCCCGGAGCGCATGGTGGCCCACGGCGCGAGCGCCGGCTTCGCGTCGGGCATGGCACCGTCCGGCAACTCGAGGATCTCCATCTTGTGCGTCCCGGCCGCGACGCCGACGACGTAACCGGTCGGGTGGGCGGCAATCGAATTGAGCACCTGCGTGAAGCGACCCCAGCTGGTTGCTTGCTGGAGGTTGAACGGGGTGGTGCTGTCTAGAGTGACGCTGCGCAGGTAGTAGCCGTTGCCGTCAGACGCGGGCTCGAAGTAGAAATTGTTCCCTGTCCCCGACGGCGGTCCTTGCGGATCGTAGGTTAGCCCCGCGGGGAAGGTGAAGCCGCACCCCGAAAACTTGAGCCCGCTGTCGGGTGGTGCCGCGGCGAAAACGTTTTGGAAGGCGAAGAGCACGCCGCCGGGGCCGCCGCCGCATTGCCCGACACCCAGTGCGCCGGTGCGCCACGCGTAGCCGATCATGCCGGTGCGTGGGCTGATGGTCAGCTGCCCGAGCTGGCACAGCGTGTCGTTGGCGGAACACGCCAGCGCCGCCACCGTGGCCGTCGGCGCCGGCGTCGGCGTCCAGACATGCGCGCCGTTCTGGTACTCGAGCTTCAGGCTGTGCTGGTATTGCGTTTGCGCCGTGAGCGGCACGAGATTGTTCTTCACCATCACGGTGACATCGCCCGCGGCCTCCGGCGTGGCCGCCAGCGGCCCGATGCTCGCAGTCGCGGCGATCCAGCCGGTGGTACTCTTCAAGACGACGTCGATGGTTACTGTGCCCCCGGAGGGAACGTTGGCGATCGTCACGACGATCGGGGCCGTGCGCTGGCCGTCGGGGGGTTCGATCATCCCGCTGACTTTGAAAGGCGGGACCTTGTTCAACGTTGCGGTCACCTCATACATGTCCGCCTCGGGCGGGAAACTGAAGCCCTCGGGATCGTGCTCGATCGTAACCTGGATGTCGAGCGAAAGCGTGATGTCGTTGTAGGTCAGCGCCTTGCTGGACAACACCTCGCCGATGGTCACGGCAATTGCCGCCAACGCCGCGGCGATCTCGAGCCCCTTGAGTATCCAGCCGACGATGGGTACGGCGACAACCGCGTTGCCAATGCTTTTGATGGCGAGGTATTGCACGAACAGCGGCGCCGCTTCGAGGAGGGCCTGGATCACGCTGTTGGCCAGCGCGGAAATGAAGCAGATGGCATTCTGCGACGTGTCCGATCCATAGATGCCGATGCCGTAGCTGATGCCGTTGCCTATGAGGAAGCTGCGCAACGTACTTACAATGGCCTTCCGCAGTTCCTGGTTGTCCGCGAGGACGCTGATGCCTGACGATGCGGTCTCGCCGATACCCCAGGCAAGCAGCAGTGTCGGCACGCCAATGTTGAACGCCAGCGTCAGCGCGGACCCCACGAGCGCCTCGGGGCAAAAGGCATCGCCGCCGAGGCCGAGGCTGCCGATGATGATGCGCGCTTTGCTCGCCGCCGCGGGCATTTCAAAATCGAGGTTCGTGCTGCTGACGTCGTTGCCCATGAGCGGAATGCCCATGATCTGATTGTTGCTGGTGATCTCGGTGATGAACTTTGCCCGGCTGGTGTCGTCGTCGTCGGGATTCATGACCGGCAACGCCACGCCTGCGGGGGTGAAATACTCCGCGTAGGCGCGGAGCCAGCGCAGATAGCGGTTCTTGATGGTGAGTTGCACGCTGCGAGTGGTGGGGTCGGGCACGCTGAGGCTGATGAACTCGATGCCGTTGTGCGTCGAGCCCACGGGCAGCGAGGCCTGCACGACGAACGAGTCCCCCTGAACGAGCCCTGGACGCAGCGCAGTTGCCGCGACGGCCTGCTCGACGTTGGCAAGTCCTTTGGTCGCGTTCCAGTTGCTGCCTTCGTATTGCTGATTGTCGAAGATCGCCTTCAGCACCTCCTGGACCGGGCGCGCCATCATGCTGAGGGTGTCGTCGGTGAGATCGTAGCGGTACACCTGGTTGCCGTTCTGATCGAGCACCGGCTGGCCGTTCGCATAGGTCTGCTCCACCAGCGTCGCCCAGCCGCCCGGGGTCGTCGTCGCCGGCATGTGCTCGGCGATGAACAAGGCGAGAGGATCGACGAATTTGCATCCTTGATTCGGATCGGTGCAGTCGCTGGGCAGATTCTGGATGAACGCGATGAGGGTGTTGGCGCCGAGCGTGGTGTTGAGGTTCATCACCTCCGGATGATGAAAGCACAGCGCCACTGCGGCGGTGAGCGGCGTGACGTAGGCATTGCTGAACACCAGGGTACCCGTGAGCGCCGCCGCGGTGGCCGCGGTGTCGTAACGATTCATCAGTGCGACGGGCAGGCTTGCCTCGCCGTCGAGCGCCCGCGTCGCGTACGCCTGCAGCGTTGCCGACGGGATGTTGATGTAGGCGCCGAGCAAGGCCGGTTCACCGTTGGCGGCGCCGAACACCGTGACCAGCTGCAGCGCATCTGCGGGCAGGTCGACGTCCTCGAGATAGTGCGTCAGGTTCGCGTCTGCCACCAGGCGCAGCTCGGGCGTGGTTTCGCGGAAGCGCTGCCGCGAGGCGGCGTCGTGCGGCTGCAGTCTGGCGCGATACGAGGTGCTGTTGAGGACCAGCAGGAAGGCCTCGTCGACCGCACCGTTGGGCGACAGATCGAAATGCAATGTGCGCTGCTCGCGCGCGGCGCGTCCCGGCGTCGGAGTGGGCGCGGGACTTGGGGTGGGTGCCGGGCCGGTGGTTTCGCTTTCACCGCAACCCAGCAAGAGTCCCGGAAGCGTGGTCGCCAACCCGGCGGCAACGCTTCCTTTGATGAACTGACGACGGGAGAGTTTTCGGCGCCGCTTACGGGTCACATGTACCTCCTCTTCATGCGCACGGAAACGTACCATGGAGCGTTGGAGCGTCGCTGTCAAACACGGTCGCCAGGGTTCCGACTGCGCGTCAGCCGAAACCCAGCGCGCATTCATCCCCGAAATTGTGGACTGGGCAAATGTGACCGGCTCGACGAGAATTGAACGGATGCAACGACAGGGGAAGGCGAGCAAAGGGGGCGACTCCACCCCACATACTGGTGGGTCGCGACTGGTGACGGAGGGCTTCGTTGGTTATCGGTGGTGCGTGAAGCAGGTCTCAGATGCCCGGGAGAAATGAAGGATCGCTTGGTAAGCCGTCGCTGCGCTGGTCTCCAGTGCGCACGGCTGTCGTTGCGTTCACGCTACTCGGATGCATCGGTTGGCTCGACTATGTTTCGGGTAAGCACGTCTCACTCACGTTGGTCTATCTGCTGCCGGTGAGCACCGCGACGTGGTTCGGCTCCCGCCGGTTCGGCCGCGTGTTCTGCATCCTCACTGCCGCCGTCAGCCTGACCGTTGCGCGCACCCAACCGTTCTCGCTGACCGAAGATCTGTGGAATGTCGGGATCTGGTTGGGAGTTCTCCTGGCGTTCAGCATGCTGCTCGAGGAGCTCAAGATGCACGCGCCCCGGCCGCGTGGGTTTCGCCGGCTGCGTCAGATGATTGCGGTGGGCGTGGGGATCAGTTGCCTGTTTGCGGGCCTGGGGTGGACGATACAGACGCTCCTGCCGGCGCACGCCTTGCAAGTGACCGCGGAAGACGCGCCCGCCCCTGCGGTCCGGCCGTCGCTGGAGCTCGCCGAGCTGGCGTCGATGGTCGCCTCGAGCATGCGCGCCAGCCGGCCCGTGCTGCTGGGCAGTCGTGATCCGCGCGGCCCCAGTTGCGTAACCGCGGGGCGCACCGGCGACGTGCATGAGGTGTTGCCAAATATCGTCGGCGACTATGACGGAGGCCCAGGCACCAGGATCGCGACGCTCTATACACTCGGACGCCAGGGCAACACGTCGCCGCAGGTGGATTTCGCGTGGCATCAGGGAAGGCTCAAGTCGTACCTGGAAAATGAAGCGGTGCTCAACGAACCCGTGGCGCTGCATGCGCACGAGCTGGCCGAGAACGCGCAGCGGTTCGCCGCGATCGTGAGCTCCTGGACGCGGTGGCCGGACGGCGTCGATCCGGTGGGGGTCACGGCCGGCGACGATTGGCCAAGCTACTGCCTGCGTGAGCTGGATCGCGCCGTCGCGGCGAAGGACCTCACGGGAACCAAACGCTGGGCGGGTGAGCTGGCGGCGGCCGCGTTCTCGCTGGATGACCTGCACCGCTGGCTCGGGTTCCTGGTCGAGAATCAGCTGCTGGCGCTGCGCTTTCAGAATGACTGCGCCGAAATGTTCCAATCGCCCCAAACGATACCGGGTCCCTACGATCCGATGACCGCGATCAGCATGTTCCCCGCGGGGACCCTGAGCCTCAACGGCAGCGGAAACTATTACGAGGTCGAGCGTCAAGCCGAGCGGTTGTTCTCGATGCCGTCGGCTCGCCAGGAGGAGATCGCGGGCGATCGCAATCTGACGGCCGGTTCGTTGTGGGTGCCGCCCGGCGTACGCGAAGTCTACCTGCGGCTCGAGAGTGTCCTGTCACCCGCGAACCAAGCGACATGGGAGCAGGCGGCCCGCAGTCCGTTTGAGCACAGCTATTTGATCGGCATGCTTTTCCATGCGCAAACAGCGGACACGGTGGCCGCTGAGTCCTTGGTCCTGCAGCGGCTCGACGCCATTCACCCCCACGCAACGATTGGAGAATTGATGAGCTCGCTGATGTACCGTGGGCACTCATTTGCCGGGCTCGAATGGGCCGATCGCTTTCAGCCGCAGTTGCTCGACGCCGCCGATACGATTCCCGCCACCGCTTCTGATCAGGACGCGCTGATGGCGGCATGGCGCTGGACCAACGAGTTTCTTGGCCGGCCGGAACACTACGGTGTCACGTGGACGCTGCGCGACGCACTGGAGAAGCGTGAGCTCGATTGCGTGCGTGCCACGGATATGATCGGTGCGATTTTCCGCAACGCGGGTCGGACGCGCTTCGGGCACGTCCGCTGGTGCGCCGGAACGGCCGCGCACTCGGTTGCGGCCTACCTGGGCCGCGATGGCGACCAGTCACGGACCCTGATCGTCGATGGGCTGATGCCCGCCGATAAGCCGGAGGTCTGGCCGGACGCCTATTTCCACGGACACCGCTGGCCGCCGCAGCCCGGGGTGCAGAATCCTCCCACGCCATACGCCGTCGAGCTGTACGCGCGCGGCCTCGACAATTACATCTGGGCGGAGGGGTACGTCATCCGCGGCCCGCACGCCGGCTGGTTGACGACGTCCCGCATTCCATACTCCACGCACCGCCGGGCGGACTCCTCCCGCAAAGTGTTCGATGGACCGTATCCGAATTGAACAACATGCCGCCGACGCGTCGGGGATGGCCGGCATAAGCACTGCGATCTCCGATACCGCGCCACAGTGCTGGCTCGATCGCCGCTCACCACGACCCACCATGCGAGGCTAATGATAACGTCTGACGTCCCCGACCATATATCCCAGAGGCCGCACCCCAGGCATACCAGTCCGAGGAGAAATTTCTTCATGCAGAACCGCCGAACCCTTTGCCGCCACCTCAAAACACTCTTGCCCGTCAACGTCGAACGCTGGCATCATGCGCGCGCCTCCGAGCGCGGCGCGTGCATGCGTTGGTTCGACATCCCCCACTTTCCACTGATCAGGGCTAACGCCCTTGCGGCGCTTCTCAACATTTCAAGGCACTCCACTCGATTCGGAGGCAGCGACACATCCCACAGCGCGCGTATGCCCACTACTAGACCTGCAAGGCCAATCGCTGCGGTGAGGCCCCCGACGGCTTGCAGTAGGTAACTCAGCCCATTTCTGAAATTACCAGTCATGACTTTGAAGCCGAACGCGGTGCTTCAGCGGCGCGCGTCTTTGTGCGCGTCCGCTGCAAGCTGATGTTCGGCATGCCTCGCAAACGAGCGTCGCATCTGACGAGCGGTCTTGTCGGGCAACTCCAACAAGAGGAAGCGATCACCTTCGTAAATGTAGTCCTCGCCGCTCTCGTCGATCACGCGCAGGTCCCCGTCGCTTTCGACATCGCGATCGGGGAGCACGCGGTAGACCTTGTGCTGCTCCAGGGAGGCCGGGTAGTCGGAGTTGTCGATGCACAGGGCAAATCGGACTCGCGCTTTTGCCATCTCAGCCCTCCTCGATGTACCGCTTTCGCTTGAACTCTGTCCGGCCGATTCCATGCGCCTCGTACCAGTGAAGCTCAGCGCGACGCACGCGACCATTCGCAAGTCGGATCGTAGCCACTCCCTTCATCTTTCGCCAACGCCCCTGACCGTACCGCTTCCGGAGTCTCGGCAAATCCCTGATGCTACGACCGACGGCGATCGGCTCGGCGCCGGTTATTTCGCTCAAAATCTGGAACCGCTGGAGCGCCATTCGCGCACTCTGCCAGATCGCGCATCACGCGTCGAATCCATGCGGTGGCCGGTGCCCAGAGCGCGTCGTCCAAGCCGAACACCTGCCGCTCATGCGCGGGCCGCCTCTGGCCGTTGCATGCAGCGGTTTGTTCGGCCTGGTCTTAGCCAGTGACTGAACTCGGCCACCTTGACCGTGCGTCCCCGATTCATCGCGAAAGATCCGCATCTACGCGAGACAGCCACACCAGGCTTCAACCAGACACGCGCCAAAGACTACGCCAAGCACTGCCGCCGGAACCATCGGCAGTTCTGAATGCCGGCTGTGTACGGCCCAAATGAGCAACAGAAGACCAAGCAGCCCAAATCCCAATGGCGCCAAATAAATCAGAACGAGCCCGATGAGACCGAGGAGTGGATGCGCCGCGTCTTCAAGATCGGTGAGGCCAAGAAGGTGCATACCTTGCCGGGGTCAGGTCTGGAAAGTGGAAAGTCAGCGACATTTCCAAATTCCAGACCTGGCCCCATTTCCCCGTGGCCCATCTCATTCACAACGATCTTGATTGAGATATTTCGGACTCCTTTTGCGCCCGCTGCTCTGCATCTCTGCGCCTCTGCGTGAGAAGCGTTATTGCATCGTGGCGAAAGGCTTTCACCAGGCAAATCGTGTTCACGCCGCCGGCGGGGCCTTCGGCGGCGGTTTGCGGCGGCCGATGGACATGTACTCCTGCATGAAGGCGAACGGCGCCTCGAGCTCCGGATGATTCGGCATCGCGGCCACAATCAATCGCCAGGTCGACAGGACGTTCCCCCACAGGTTGGAATCGTGCGCAATGCGCTGGCGGCCGGCAAGCACCGCCGCGTGCTCGGCGGTTGCGGCGCGCTGCGCCAGGCGTTCGCCGCGCCTCAACAATGTACGGATCTTGTACGCCGAGATCTCGCCTTTGAAGTTGGTGCGCGTCAATGCATCGGCGAACTGTCGCACAATGCCGGCGTAATCGGCGGGTGCCCGCACCAGATGCCGCACGGCGTCGGCGCCGATGTCGAGTGTTTCAACCCTTGCCGTACGCCGCCGCTTCGGCGCCGTCGCACCGTTTCCATTTTGCGCCCGTTGCCGCACTGGCTTCGTCCGCCGCGCCGGCTGCATTCGCCGCGCTTTCTTCGCTGCCGCCATGCCACGCCTCCTTCTCGTGCGACGACGAGCGCCAGCTCGACACTCGCCGCGCCAACACAGTTGTTATGGCGTGCTCTATGACACGAAATGTTTCTCTTGTCTAGAATATTTTTCAGGGAATCGAGTGGGTGATGTGTGACTCACCTGATCGTTGCAGAGAGGATGGAGTTGGTGCGGCAGCAGCTCCCATCTCACCCCGGATTCCCGCTTTCGCGGGTATGACATCCAATAGTCTGCACCTTGAATACGGGGCACGAGTCAAGCGCCGCGGTGGGCGGGATGTCTATGACAGATGGCCTTGCCCACCAAAGCACCGCACATGGTTTCGGGTCTCGGGTTTCGGGTCTCGGGTTCCGGGTTGAGGAGAATGCAGAAAAATTGCGAACCACGAAACCAGAAACCCAAAACTGAGTCAGCGGAATCGCCGGGCAAAGCCGGCTGCACGGTTGCACCCACCAAGAAGGCAAAAGCCGAAGAGAAAAGATGGTGGCGGCAGGCCTCCGTGCCTGCCGAATTGAGCCGAATCACAGCCTTCGCCGTGAGATGCCAGGCGACAGAAACAAGTGGCGACTTCGGACATCGCAGATTTTCCGTCAGCGACATTTTCAACGGGACGATCTGAAATTCGCGACATCCGAGACGGCAGAATCTTTCGTCTCGCGGTCAATGATGTGTACGAGCAGGTCATCTGTCGCTCTTCGACGCTCGAGATCCAAAGGTCGGCGGCCGAATCGCACATGAAATCAACGGCTTCTCCACCGCCAACAATTCCAGAGAAATCTTCTCGAATTCGAGAAGATTTCTCTGGTCGTCGAGAGAGCGGGAGCGGACGTCGGCAAGCGGCTGGGCTCCGTCGAGAAGTTCCTTCCCGAATTCGAGACGCGGCGCCTGGATGTCGAGACGCGCCGACTGGATGAGGCGAAGAATTCTCTCCTGATCGAGAGATTCGCGCTCGCGCTCCGGAGGCGCGGGCTCGATGACCAGTCAGTGCCGGTAGTTGTTCAGCAACTGCTGAGGTTCGAGAGGCGTCCGGGTGGCGATGGGCGCGCGGGATGGCTCGGGATCCCGGCTGAGCGCAGCATGCTGCGCCGCTATAGCGCAGTTGATTCGGCGGAACGCAGCCTGCTGCGCCGCAACGGTGCTGTCGATTCAAACATGCGCCGTGAAGATCTCTTGATTCGCTGCGTCTCTTTGCAGCTTTGCGCCTTTGCGCAAGCCCCTTTCTGTCAGTTGCGGTGAGCCTCAGAAGATATTTCCGATGCTGAAGCTCACCTCGCCGATCGATTCGTTGCTGCGCCGGTCGAGCTTGAAGCCGTACTCCAGGCTGATCGCGCCGACCGGCGTGATGTAGCGTAAGCCGGGACCGGTGGAGCGCCGGAAGTTCTCCAGGCTGTGCGCGCAGTTCGTCAGGCCGACGCCGCTGGGGCAGTTCTGTAGATAGACACCGCCGCCGTCGACGAACACCACGCCGCCCAGGCCGTAGATCAGCGGGAAGCGCAGCTCGGTGTTCAGGTTGATCGACATGTCGCCGCCCACCGGGTCGCCGGCGCTGCCGAGCGGGCCGACTTTGTTTTCCTGGAAGCCGCGCACCGTCGTGCGGCCGCCGAGAAAGAAGCGGTCGCGAATCGGCACCTGGTCGCTGCCCTCATATGCGAAGGCGTAACCGGTGCGGATGGCGTAGACGAAGGTGAGGTCGTCGAAGACCGGGATATACTGGCTGTGCTCGCCGAACACCTTGATGAACGGTACGCCCGAACCCAACGAGCCCGGCGCATACTTCAGTCGCAAGGAATCGAAAACGCCACGGTGCGGCACGAAGGCATCGTCGCGCCCGTCGTAGATCAAGAAGGGCCCGAGGCTGACGGTCCAGAGATCGCCGGCGTCGCGCGGATTGAAGGCCAGCACGTCCGGCTGCACGTCGAAGACATAACTGTGCTCGAATTGCAGCTCGGCGCCGATTTGAAAGCCCGGCGCCAGGAAGCGCTCCACCGCCGGGATCAGCGCGTAGCGCTCGACGCTGTATTGGTCGATCGAGCGCGTCGAGCGCTGCGCCACCAGGTTCGTGCGGAACGTCCACTTGGTGTCATCGAGTCGTGGCTCGCGAAAGCCGAGATTGCCGAGATAGTCGTTGAAGCTGCCGTTGCCGGGATCGAGCGCCACTTCGCCGCGCAGGCTGATGCGCCGGCCGAGCCCCTGCATGTTGCTGTATCCGACTTCGCCGAAGGCGAGGATGCCGTCGCGCGTGTTGTAGCCGCCGCCGAACTGGAAGGTTCCGGGCGGCTTCTCGGACACATTGACCGCCACGTCCGTCGTCGGCTCGTCCGCCGTGCTCTCCACCGGACGTACGGTCACGCTGCGGAACAAGCCGAGGCGGTAGACGTCGCTCTGCCCGCGCAGGAGCGCGTCGGGATCCATCGGATCGCCGCGCTTGAACGGCAGCTCGCGGGTGATGACGCGCGCGTGGGTGTCGAAGTTTCCCTGGACGATGATCGCGCCGATGCGTTGCTGTCCGTCCGGCTGCGCCGCGAAACGCACCGTTGCCGCGATGGGGTCGCCCGCCGCATCGTTGCTGACCGTCGCCTTCACGACGGCCTTGGTATAGCCGCTCTGCGCAAACGCGCTCTCCAGCGCGCGTCGATCGGCATCCACCGCCTCGGGATCCAACGGCTTGTCCACCGCCACTTGCAGCTTGGGCAGCTTGCCGGTGAGCGTCTCGGTGCCATCCATCTGCACCGCGCGCACGATGCTGCGCGGGCCCTCTTCGATGAACACGGTGACGAACACTTTGCCGGTTTCCGGCTCGAAGCGCGTCTGCGCATCGACGATCTCGGCGGACTCGAAGCCCTGCCGGCGATAAAGGTACCAGAGCCGCTTCAGATCGTCGTCGAAGACGTTTTGCAGGAACACGCCGCGGCGCCACGGAATCCAGCTCGGCGGCCGCGTCCCCATCGGCGCGATCAGCACATCGGAGGAGACACCGTGGTTACCCTCGAACGTCACCTTGGCGATGCGGTAGCGCGCGCCTTCTTGCACATCGAAGCGCACCACCTTGGGCGGTCCGGGCTCGATGTGCAGATCGACCCGCGCCTCGGCATAGCCATCCTCCTGATACGCGCGCTGCGCGCGCCGCGCCAACTCGCGCCACGTCCCGTCGGTGACGATCGGCCGGTTCGGCAAATCCATCAGCCCCAGCAGCTTGCTGTCGCTCAAGTGGTGATTGCCGTTGAAGCGGACCGCGAACAGCGGTCCCGCCGCGATGGTGAAGCGCAGCAGGCCGCTGTGCTCGAGCAGGTGCTCCCATTTGCTGCTGACATCCACCTCGTAATACAGCTTGTCGCGAAACAGCCGCACGATCGCCGTCTGCGCCTGGCGTTGCTTGGCGCGCGTATAGCGATCGCCGATTTTGATACCGATGGCGTCACGCACGTCGGCGCGCGGCAGCGGCAGCGGCAGCGTGCCGGCGATATCGACGGCATCGATCAGCAGCGGCGGCCCCTCATCGATCAGAAACGTGACATCGACCTCTCCCGAGGAGCGCGGACACACATCCATGGTCACGGTCGCCACCTCGAAGCCCTCCGCCGCGTAGCGCTCGCGGATGCGCGTCGCCGCCGACTCGCGCAGGTCATCGGTCAATACCGTCCCTTCGCGCAACCGCGCCGCCCGCTGCAGATCGTAATCGCTAATGGCATGGTTGCCGTTGAAGCGCAGGCTATCGACGATCGACTTGCGGACCAGATGCGCGACGATCGCGACGCCGTCCCCGCGCGGCTGGGTTTCCACGTCGACCTGGGTGAACAGCTCGGAGAGTGTCAACCGTTCGCTCACCGCGTCGAGGGTTCCGGCGTCGAGCCGATCGCCGACGTGCACGGGCAGCACGCGCAGCAGATAGTCGCGATCGATAGGCGCGGCGCACTCCAGCTCGATGGCCACGATCACCGCATCGTCGGCGCTGGGCTCGGCCGCCGCACGCCACGGGACGGCAACCACCAGCGTCCCCCACACCATCAGGACCGCGCACCAAGCGATCTTATTGGGCATCGCTCGGCGCGGGACACGGCGGGTTGCCCAGCAGCGAAAACGGCAGGGTGCGAAACTCGTAACGGAACTTCACTTGCCCGCCGAACGCCCCTTCCTGCTGCTGGGTGCGGCTCTCCCATATGCTGAGCAGTGAGATGCGCCGCGTGAGCTGATATTCGAGCTGCATGCTGTTGCGCGCCTCGGAGCCGAAGCTGCTCGAGGCCAGGGCACGCAGGCGGTCTGTAATGTCCTTGCCGATGGTCACGCGCGGCTCGATGGCGCCGGTGTCACGCACGTAGGCGGGCTCGACCTCGAAGCGATCGACCCCAAAGAGGCTTTGCACCCGTCCTTGCAGGCCGTACTCGCTGGGTACCCACCCCAAGACGTTGCCGACGCCGACCGTCGAGCCTTCTTTCTGCGGCTGCGTCGTGGTTTGTCCGAAGGTTACCAGGCTGAGCACGTCGTTCTGCGTCAGCGACGGATCGTCGGAGGTAAACTGCACGCGCGGCTTGTCGGCGGTGCCGCTGACCGCGACGTTGACGGTGTACTCCGCCTCCGTCGTCGTGATCTCACTCTCGGCGTTGAGATTCAGGATCGGATTGAGCGGCATCGATTTCCGAAACTGCACAGAGCCGCCGGTGACCGTAAACACGCGGCCGCGAAACCGCACCTGGCCGCTGAGGATCTCGATCAGGCCGTCGAGCGTCGGCTGCTGTGTATTGCCGCCAATGCGCAGGTCGCAGCTCATCTCGGCCTTGGCGTAGTTGTTGTCGATGAAGAGGCCGTCCGGCGCATGGATATGGAGATCCAGACGTACCTCACGCAGCGGCTCGCCGATTTGTGGCGCGGGCGCCAGCTGTTCCTTGAACCAAGGGAGCAGCGCGGTCACCTCGATCGGACGGTCATAGAGGGCATTCAACACCTCGACGTCGCCGCTCACGGTGAGCAGCTGCCAGGTACCTTCCACCTGGCCCTGGCCCGAGACACGTTCCTCCAACCATTCCGGAAACGTGGCCGACACCTCGCGCAGCGACCACGTCAGGGCCGGCCCGTGGTTGAGATCGAGCGTGCCGCCGATGGTGAAGTCGCCGCCGCCGGCATGACCGGTGAGCGCGTCGATGTGAATGCTGCCGCCGGCCAACGAGAACGCGCCGTTGGTTTCCGTGATCGCCACCGGCAGGCCGAGGTCGACGACCACGTCGTGGACCGTCCCCTGACCGCGCAGCTCCCAGCCGGTGCCGCGGTGGTGCGCGACTTGCGCGCCAACCGAGAACGCGCCGCGTGCCGCGTGCAGCGGCCCGCCCAGCAATTCGAGCAGCACCAGATCGCCATCGCCGCGTACATCCAGCGCGACGTCGCCGGCCAGCGTCCCTTCGCCGCCCACGCTCACGCGGCTGCCTTGCGCCGCCAACACCAGGGAGGCGATACGGAAACGCCCGCGGTCGAGATCGATGCGCATCGGCTCCGGCGCCTCGAGCTGCCATTGGCCGCGCATCAGGAGGAATTGGTTGACGCGCAGCGTGCCGCTCGGCGTGGTCGGCGAGCGCACGGCGCCGGCGAGATTGAATGTGCCGCTGGTGGTCAGGCTCAACGCCTCGTCCGCGGTCAGGATCGGCGCCAGATTCGTGTCTTGCCAGGTCACCGCCACGGTGTACGGAAAGTCGCCGGTGGTCCGCAGCGTGCCACCAAGGGTGACGCTGCCGTCGAGGGCGTTGCCGCTGAGCTTCCAATTGCCGTCACTGCCTTCGGCGCGCAGGCCGACGTCACCCACGTGATGCGTGCCGACGCCAAGCCCGCGCCCGCTGACTTCGACCGTGCCGCCAGGCTGCAACGGCTTGCCGGTGATGTGCGCGTGCGCCGTCAGGGCGCCCGTGACCCGGCGACGGCGCGCGCCGCGCAGCGTCGCCAGCTCCAGCGGCGTGGAGTCGACGGTCAGATCGATGCGCGTCTGGCCCTCGCCGCTGCCGTCGACAGTCAGTGTTTCCGCGGGCGTGCGCACCGCGGTGAGCTTGCCCTTCCATTGCGGCCAGGTTGTCGTCACCTCGACGTCGGCATGATCAAGCGGCTCGGAGCCGACGCGCAAGCCTTTGGCGCTGAGCTGCGCTTGCGCTTGTGGCCGCACCCATGGGCCGCGGCACGTCAGCGTCCCGTTCACGGTGCCGCCGCTGACCGGCGTCTGCACGCCGGTCAAGCCGCGCACCGTGCCGAGCAGCAAGTCGGTATCGAGGTCGCGCAGCCCCATGCGCCAGTCGTTGGCGCGTTCCGCCTCCAGTGCAATGCCGCCGTTCAGACTGACTTGTCCGCCGATGGTGTCCAGCGTCGTCGCTTGCGTGCGCAAGACCCCGGCGGCGATCCCGAAGTCACCGTCCAGCCGCGTGACACGGGTGCCGACGACGGTGGCGCCGCGCAGCCCCAGCTTGCCGCTCACCGTGGGATGATCGGTGGTGCCGCCAAACTCGGCATTGCCCTCGGACTGCCCGGTCAGCGCCAGCGCCGGCAGCGGGCGCGGCAGCATGGGGTTGAGCGCCGCAAGGTCGGCGGCGGTCATGCGGACGGTGCCGCCGAACGTGTCGCCGTTGATGAGCACGCGCGCGCTCACCGTATTGCGCTCCGGCTGCTTCAACTCCAGCTGTGCGTCCAGATCGTGGGCATGCACGCGGGCACCGCCGACGAAGCTCGCCACATCCTTCGGCGTTTCCTTCTGCGTCGATTGCAAGCTACCGGTGGCCTTGATGTCCAGGTCCATCGGATCGAGCGAGCCGTGCACCGAGGTGGTGGCGCGTAGGCGGTTGTTCAAGGGAATCGACGGTCCGATGATCGCCAGCAGGCCTTCGAGGTCGACGCCGTCCCACGTCAGCTCGCCGTTGAGCGGCACCTCTTTCACCACCACCAGATCGACGGCGCCGGTGACCTGCCCGCCACGCGAGCCGTTGAGCTGCACGTGGTCGAACTCCAACTTGGCGCCGCGATGTTTGACGTGGGTCGACAGCTCGCCGAGCTTGTGGTGTGCAATCGCACCGTCGGTGATGGTCAGCTGCCCTTCGTCGACCGGGTCGAGCAGATTCCCGGTGAGCGTCCCGTTCACATGGGCCTGGCCACTGAGGACCGCGAGCTCGTCGACGACGACACCGAGAATACCGGGATCGAAGGTGGCTTCGATGGTGTCATGGTGGGGGACGAGCGTGGCGCTCGCGTCAGCGGTGATGCGCTCACCACGCACGCGCGCACTGCTGAGATAAAGTCCGCCGCCATCCATGCCGCCTTCCGCAACGATCTCGTCGAGCTTGGCGAAGTAGGACTTACGTTGCAGCTCGGCACCTTTCACCGCCAGCCCCGCCGCAAAGCCCTTGCGGGTCAGGCTGGCCGTGAGCTGCGCGTGCAGCTGCTCCAGCGTGAGATCGGCGGTGTCCTTCCCCATGCGAAACTTCAGCGCCGCGTGGGTAATGTCTACCGATTCGAGATGCAGCGGCGGTAAGCGGGGAGGGCCTGCGGGCGGCGTCTTTTTCTCGCCGGCCGGTGTTTCGGATTTGGGGAGATGGGACAGATCGACGGATGGAGAGTCGATGTCGACACTGACGACGGCGCGGCCTTCCGCCAGGCTCGCGAGCGGCGCCAGGCGCGCATCAAGGCCGGCGACACGGGCCAATGCCGGCGTCGCCCCGATGGCCACACCGCCGATGTGCAAGCGCGGCGGAAACAACGATACGGTCAGCGCGTCGACCGTGCACGGCTTCCCGGTCGCGCGACTCAGCTCCTGCTCGAGGCGCACCCGTGCCCAGCCGCTGAAGTAGATCCGCCCCATCCAGAGCAGCGCGACCGCAGCGCACACGATTCCGATCAGTAGGACGAGCAACACACGTTTCATCGGCACCGAATCGCGTATCGCTTATGGCATATTGCAGCAGCGAGGAAGAGCGCCCTGGCCCTGCGGGCGGCGGCCTTTCTATGGCCCGCTCCGCGTTGCGTCGCTATAGAATGCCAAGAGCCGACAGTCTACCGGGGGGAAGCGGCGATTCTGGACCTTACGCCGAAGGCGTTGCGCAACATAGCCCAGGGATGCCGCCGCATCTTGCGACTACCCCGGCAGCAACCGGCCAATCCCTGCCTCGACCCCGAAGGGGTTGCAGGCCTGCCCGCTAGAATTGCACCGGGGGCGATGCTAGCATCCGCGCCGTTTACGTGGCGCGTCAGTCAGGGCTCATGGAACCGCACCGGCGCCGCAAACCCAGAACAGGATTACGAGGGAAGTATGAAAGCTCAGGCCAGCAAGTCGCGCACAAAGCCGTCGCCCGGACGCAAACCGACGCAGTCCGCACCGCTCACGCAGATGATCGTGCTCGATGCGTTGCGCACGTGGGTGATTCCCACACTGGCGATCGTGATCGGCTTGCTGATCTTCGTCGTCTACAACATCGGCGTGATCGACGAAGCTCCGGCGGTGACGATCGTCGGCAGCATGGCCCTGCTCACCGTTCTGTTCACGGGGCTGCGCGGCTTCCTGGAAGAGCGGGTGACCGGGGGCCTGGTCGGCGTGCTGGCGGCGTTTGCGCTGCTGTTTGCCCTGAGCGCGTTCTACCCATTCTATCGCACGCTCAACCCCGGCGTTCCTGTCTTCAGCACCGAGCTGAAGCACGGCGCGGCCGCGACGTTACCGCTGCACGACAAGCCGGGACATTACAGTGTCATCTTCGAAGGCCACTTCCTGCCGGTCGAGGGGCAGCAGAACCGCACCGCGGCCTTCAACATCGCGCTCGGGCATGACGGCAGCACCGACCGCGTCCTCGCCGGCACCTTCAACCAGGAATGGCGCAGCCAGCGCATCGGCGCCGGCCGGCGCGCGTCAGTGATCCCCAGCTTGCACCAGACCAATGAGGTGCGCGACGTCATCGACGATCCTGATGGCCGCGATCTGACCCTGACGCTCACCGACCTCTCGCCGGGTGTCCGGGACGCCGTCTCGGTTCGCCTCTACTCCGAGACCGTGCCGCAATGGATGTACATGGCGCTCGGTCTGCTCACCGTAGCCGGAGCGGTGGTGGTGGACAGCTGGCGGCCGAAGGGCAAGAGTGATGGCTTGCTCGGCACGTTAACCGCCGCCACGCTGGTGAGCGTCATCATCTTCGCGCGCTCGACCGTCGCCACTCCCGGTTTCCCGCAGCTGGTCATCGCCGCGCTGGTCGGCACGCTCGTCGGCGCGATCGCCGGCAGCCTGCTGTGGCGCCTGACGTTTCCGTTAAAGAAGTACCTGCCGTCCATGCCGTAGCCCTTCATTCATCACGAAGACGACTAAACCACGAAGAACACGAAGGTTACGAAGAACGGCATGGTCGCGTCAACGTAGACAACGGCATCATTCAAACAGTATCCTTCGTGTTCTTCGTGCCCTTCGTGGTGAAACACTCTTCGAGACCCAGCCGCATGCCACCATTCTTCAGCGCAAGAAAGGCCGAGATGATCGTCGAGCGGCGGCTGCCCCTCATTCTCTTTGGAATCCTACACATCTTAATCTCCATGCCGGCGTCCGCTGCGCAGCAAGCCCCGGAGAGTTTCGCCAGCGTCGCGAAAGCCGCCAAACCGGCCGTCGTGAACATCTTCTCGACGCGCCTGGTGCGCACGCAGGGTACCGGCGATCCGAACGAGGATTTCTTCCGCCGCTTCTTCGGTGAGGCCCTGCCGCAACGTCTCCAGCGCCAGCAGAGCCTGGGCTCCGGATTCATCGTCAGCAGCGATGGCTACATCGCCACCAACGCCCATGTCGTGCAACAAGCCGACCAGATTCACGTCAAGCTCGCGAACCGCGACGAGTACGATGCCACGCTCATCGGCGTCGATCCGAAAACCGATGTCGCGCTGATCAAGATCAAGCCGCACGAAGAGCTGCCCACGGCCCATCTGGGCGACTCGGAAGAACTGGAGGTTGGCGACTGGGTGGTGGCCATCGGCAACCCGTTCGGTCTCGCCGCCACCGTGACCGCCGGCATCGTCAGTGCCAAGGGCCGCGTCATCGGCGCCGGCCCCTACGACGACTTCATCCAGACCGATGCCTCGATCAACCCGGGCAACTCCGGGGGCCCGCTGCTCAATACGCACGGCGACGTCGTCGGCATCAACTCCGCGATCTTCAGCCGCAGCGGTGGCAGTGTCGGCATCGGGTTCGCCATTCCCATCAACCTGGCACGCCACGTCATCGATGAGCTGCGCCAGCATGGCAAGGTGGCGCGCGGCTGGCTCGGCGTCAGCGTCCAGGACCTGACGCCGGCGCTGGCGCAGTCGTTCGGGCTCGATCATCCGCGTGGGGCACTGGTCGTCGAGGTTGTCGCCGACGGACCCGGCGCTCACGCCGGCATCGCACGCGGCGACGTCATCGTCGAGTACAACGGCACGGTGATCGAGGACAGCCACCAGGTGCCGGCCCTGGTTGCCGAGTCGAAGGTCGGCGAGATCGCGCAAGTCAAAGTGCTGCGCAACGGCCAGGAGCAGAGCCTGCGCATGATCATCGCCGACCAGCCGTCGGAACGCAGCGTGCGCGCCGAGCGCCGGCCCAGTGGGCGCGACTGGGGCATGACGCTGACGGAGCTCACCCCGGCGCTGGCACAACGCTTCGGCATCCCCGCGGGTGTGCGCGGCGCGGCTGTCAGCGATCTCGCGGACGGCGGCCCCGCGGACAACGCCGGCGTCGAAGTCGGCGACGTCATTCTCCAGGTCGACGAACAGCCGGTCACGTCGGTGCGCAACTGCCAGCAAGCGCTCGAGCATGTCGGCAACAAAGTCCGATTGCTGATCCAACGCGGACCGACCACCGGCTACACGGTGATGGCGCGGTGAGAAAAATGGTTGGCACTGACTCGCCGTATTGATATCGCTAGAAGCCTGTCGGACTTGGCAGCCCCTAGCGACCAGCCGGAGCGGGCCATAGAAAAGACGCCGACCGCAGGTCCCGGGGGAGGATAGCCATGACACGTGTATCGCTACATTTCGCAAGCCTGCTGGTGTTCGTCGCCGCACTCGTCACCATACCGGGACCCAGCGCCGCAATGACCGGCGACTGTGACAACGACGGCGCGGTGACCATCGATGAGCTGACGCTCATCGTGAATATCGCACTCGGTAGCGCGCCGGTGACCGCCTGCCCGCCTGGGGACATCAACAGCGACGGCAGCATCACGATCGACGAGGTGCTCGCCGCCGTTGGGCTTGCGTTGACCGGCCCGTTGCCCACGGCAACGGCTCCGCCGACCCCGGTGGCAACCGCCACGGCCGTCCCCGGTACGTCCAGCGAGCGCACGTGGGTCGACGCGTCACGCCCGACAAATCACAACGGCAACTACGCGGGGGCGCCGGACCGCACGCTGCGCACGTTGATCTGGCAGCCGGACACCGCCGGGGCGCTGCCGCTGTTCGTCATGGCGCACGGATTCGGCGGCCTGCCCGAGAAATTCGAGGCGATGGCGCGCAGCATTGCCGACGCCGGCTTCGTGGTTGCGGCGCCCGCCTTTCCCCTCACCAACGAGAACGCGCCGGGTAGCTACCTGCACGCGTTGCAAGACGTCGCCAGCCAGCCCGCCGATGTGAGCTTCGTGATCTCCAAGCTCCTCGAAGCGAACGATGCCCCCGGCGATCCGCTGGAAGGGCGCATCCTCACCGATCAGGTGGCGGTGCTCGGACATTCCCTGGGCGGCACGACGGTCCTCGCCCTGACGCGCAAGGACTGCTGCCGCGACACCCGCGTGCGCGCCAGCTTGTTATTCGCCCCCGGTCCCATCAATCTATTCAACAATCTATTCGGCACAGATCCGACCGACGCCGGACCGCCGACGTTGATCCTGCAGGGCACAAAAGACGGGACCATCTCTTACTCAGTCACGGAGCAGCTCTACACGCAGATCGATCCGCCGCGCCGCTTCGTCGGCATTACCGGCGCCGACCACAGCGACGCCATCGAGGCACGGAGCTTACCGCTGACCGCCCTGCAGAGCGTGTCGGAGCGTGCGATCGTCGCCTTTCTCAACGCCATGTTTCGTGGCGCCGACGCCGCGCTCGACAGCACGCTGGCAACGTTAGAGGCGGAAGGGAATGCCGTGCACAGCGATGGGACGCTGCCGTAATGCTTAGCCGGATTTCTCACCACGGAGGCACGGAGACACGGAAAAGGCCAAGAACCATCAGTGAGGGGAAAGCATCCTCTCGGCTCATCTTGCCTTCACTCGGTCTCAAGAAACCCTTCTTCTCCGTGTCTCCGTGGTGATTCTCTAAGCGGTCTGCTTGCTCAGCGAGAGCGGAATCATCTTCCCTTTCAAGGAAATAACCGCTCACGCTGAGGAGGTCGCGTCTTCTCAGCGACCGTCTCGACGCGTACCCGCTGGGCAGGTTTTCAATCGCTGAGTCAGCGCATTGGGGATTGCCAGAAGTCGCCTCGGCGTTGTATCGTCCGGGGCACAGTAGGCGGAAAGATTGCTTCAGCACGAAGCGCACGAAGCACACGAAGGGGAAGGCCAAGGCAGACGTTCATGACCCCATTTCCGATGAGGGTTGCAGAGCGATGCCAGAGTTATGCTTGGCTCCCGTTTTTCGTGGTCTTCGTGATCTTCGTGATGAACTCCTTTGCCAGATTAGTGTTGACAGTGTAGAAGGATGCATCGATGGGCAGTTGATTCGAGAAACGAGCGCCGCATCTCCAGCGAGGACATGCGGGTTGTCTCAGCCACAACAATGACCGGGGCGGCATTCAAAAGAGGGGGCACGATGTTCAAATCGATAATCAGGGCTGGCGTAGGCAGTCTCATGCTGCTCGCACTCAGTGCGATCTGGGGGCCACTGGTCAGCCGTGCCGACACGGTGTGCGTCGGTGACTGTGACGGGAGCGGTGATGTCACCGTCAACGAGATCATCATCCTGGTCAACATCGATCTCGGCAGCGCCACCGCGGCGGCCTGCCCGGACGGCATTCCCAGCGGCAGCGATGTGGACATTGCGCTGATCATCAGAGCGGTCAACAACGCCTTGAGCAACTGCCCGGCACCGCCAGACACGGCAACACCGACCAACAGCCCAACGAACACGCCGACGAATACGCCGACCAACACGGGAACCAACACCCCGACAGACACCGCCACGAACACCCCGACCAGCACCAACACCCCAACGCTTACGCTGACGCAAACGCCGACACCCTCCGACACACCTACGGCGACGCCAAACAACACAGCGACGCTAACGCCCACCGAGACGCTGCTCCCGACAGCAACCACTCCGCCAACCGAGACACCTACGAACACGCCTGCCGACACGCCGACTCAGACGCCGACACCGACCGAGGCATCGAGCCCGACAGCGACCGTGACGCCAACAGTGATCGCATCGAGTGTCCTGGCGGCCGGGATCTCTGCGGCGGACACGCAAATCCCGGTGGCGGATATTTGTGTCTTCCCGGAGAGCGGGACGGTCAAGATCGACGACGAGCTCATCGCCTACAGCGGCACGACGCCCGGCCTGGCGCTGTGCGCGGCACGCGCCGCGCTTCCGGCAATCCCCGGGACATTGGACAACGCCGTCCGCGGCGACGACGCCACCAGTCACCTGGCCGGCGCCGTCGTCGAGTTGGTGCCGACACCAGCAACCCCGACCCCATCGATGCCCCCGACGGAAACGCCGACGGAGACACCGGTAACGGCTGCGACGGATACGCCGACGACCGTCCCGACAGATACACCGACTACGGCTCCGACCAACACACCAACAACGGCCCCAACCAACACACCGACAACAGCCCCAACCAACACACCAACAATAGCCCCGACGGATACACCGACCCCGTCTCCAACGCTGACGCCGACGAGTGGAGCCGGAAACACACCAACGTTTGTCCCTCTGTCGTGCACGTTGGGGGAGGGAACAAGTGTAACAGTGTCAACCAAGCTTGCCGTCGTGAGCGTGCCGCTCACCGGCTCGCAGGTCTGGCGCTTCAGTGAGGCGCAACCTGACTCGACGCGCAAGATCCTCATCTTGCCGGGCGAAAGCCACTTCGAATGCGTCAGCCAGAATGTGCTCGGCCTCATCAACGTCAAGATTTGCGCGCGCGTTGATCCGACGACATATTGCCACGGCGGTCCGAATGATGGCCTCGCATGCCCGCCCGCGGACTGCGGTGCCGGCAACCTGTGCGACATTAATCCGGGGCAAGGTGTAGTCGACTGTGCACCAGGGGGCGGCAACCTCACCGCATACGACAGTTTGGTGCAGGTCGATCACAATACGAACCAGGCGTTGGTCGGCGGCAAGGCCAACCTTGGATTCCCAATCGACTCGAATTGCACGAACACGTTCAGCGATGCGAATGGCAAGGTATTGCACTCCTGTCTTGAGGGAACGGATTCCGCTTGCACCGGCACTGCACACACGCACACGGGGGTGTGTAACAGCCCAACAGAGCAAACGTTCTCCGGGAGCTCCGTGGCCGGTGGCTTCCGGTTGCACGAAGTCATCGATCTGACTTTCGAGACCGGCGCGGACTGCAGTACTCCCTGTCCGCCGGACACGACCCCGCTGCAAGATGGGGAGATTCAGATTGCAGGTGACATCACCAGCGGTCAAAGCAAGGGCGTCGTCTGGAACATAAGCGACACCGCCTCGATCATGGGAACCACCGGTGCCGGTAATGGTGCCGCTATCTGCGGCCCCGTGGGAGGAGCGGACAGAACCTGCCCGACCACCGCGACGGGTGCGCCGATCAATCTACCCAGTGGCAGCTGCCTGGGTACGGACATCCCGCAGACGCTGAGCGGTGCGGCGGTAGCACTGGCCTACCCCGCCATCGATGTTCTCCCGCCGACTCCGGTGAACATCGGCGATCTGGTCGCGACGCTTCGGTTGCAATGTGAGTAGGAGAGCCTCTTGCCTCCACCCTGCGTTTCCGCAGCGCGGAGACGCAGGGTGGAGGGTGACGCTCAACCCGAGCTCGGCCAGCAATAGTCCTTGAACTGCTCGCGCAGCTCGCGCTTGGCGATCTTCCCGACACTGGTCTTGGGCAACGTTTCGATGAAGACCACGTCTTCGGGAAGCCACCACTTCGCCACGCGCGAGCCCAGGTGCTCGAGTACCGTTGCCTTGGTCAGCTGGCGTCCCGGCTTGGTTACCACGCATGCCAGCGGGCGCTCTTGCCAGCGCTCGTGCGCCAAACCGACGACCGCGGCCTCGAGGACGTCGGGATGCGCCATGATGGCATTCTCCAGCTCGACGCTGGAAATCCATTCGCCGCCGCTCTTGATGACGTCCTTGGCGCGGTCGGTGATCTGCACGTAGCCGCCGGCGTCGATGGTGGCGATGTCACCGGTTTTGAACCAGCCGTCCTGAAACGCCGACGCGGAGCGCTCGTCGTTGTAGTACTCGCCGACGATCCACGGGCCGCGCACCTGCAACTCGCCCATGCTGGTGCCGTCCCAGGGCAACTCACACCCGTTGTCGTCGACGATCCGCAAGTCGACGAACGGCACCGCGGTTCCCTGCTTGGCGCGCACCACGCGGCGCTGCGCCGCACTCCAGTCCTGCATGCCGCTGCGCGCCCGCGACAGGGTCGCCAGCGGCGCGGTCTCGGTCATCCCCCAGGCTTGGACGACGGCGATTCCCAACTCATCGAAGCTCTTCAGCAAGCTTTCGGGCACTGCCGACCCGCCGCAAGGCACGCAGCGCAGGCTCGACAAATCATAGTGTTGCTGCTCGAGCACGCCGAGCAAACCGATGAGCACCGTCGGCACGCCGCCGGTGACCGTGACGCGCAGATCCTGAATGAGCGCCGCGAGGTCCCGCGGTGTCGGCTGCGCCCCCGGGTACACCTGCGTGGCACCGACCATGGTGGACGTGAACGGCATGCCCCAGGCATTGGCGTGAAACATCGGCACGACGGGCAAGACGACGTCGGCTTCGCACAACCCGAACGAATCGGTTCCGGCCTGCGCCAGGCTGTGCAGCATCAACGCACGGTGACTGTAGACGACTCCCTTGGGATTGCCGGTTGTCCCCGACGTGTAGCAAATGGCCGCGGCGCGCTGTTCATCGAGCCGCGGGAACGCGAAATCCTCCGACGCCGATGCCAGCAGATCCTCGTAGCGATACAGCGGCTGCAACGTCGTCTCGGGCAGCGGCCCGTCGCCCATCACGACATAGGCGCGCACGCCACGGAGATCTTTGGCGAGCGGTTCGAGCGCCTGCACCAGCACGTCGTCGACAAAGATCACGGCGTCCTCGGCATGGTTGACGATGAACGTGATCTGCTCCGGAAACAGCCGGATGTTCAAGGTGTGCAACACCGCGCCACTGCTGGGCACACCGAGGTACAGCTCGAGGTGGCGGTGCGTGTTCCAGGCAAAGCTGGCAACCCGATCGCCGTCACGCACGTCCAACGCGCGCAGCGCGTTCGCCAGCCGGCAGGCTCGCCGGTACAGCTCCGCATAGGTGAGGCGGTGCAATCCCGCCGGCGTGCGGGTGATCACCTGCTTGGTGGGGAACAGGCGCCCTGCCCGCTCCAGCACATGCGTGATGGTCAGCGGGTAGTCCATCATCAAGCCGCGCATAGGTCCCTCCTCAACCCGGCAAAGCCGCAACCCCAACAAGGAGAGAATGGAAAACAGGAAACCGAAAACAGGAAATGGAAAACCGGCAAATTGATCCGTTTCCAATTTCCGGCTTCCTGTTTCCGGTTTCCCATTTTCTTTCCGTCCTGCTCAAGATTTCCGACTCAGCGACTAGCGGACGGCTTGTACCATGTTCCCGCTTGGCAGTGCGAGCTTGTACGTGAACGATTGGAGAAGGACGTGATGTTTTCGCCAGCCGAACCTCCCCCCGAGCCCCATCCTTAACCTTTTGTGAAGCGGCTCATTCAGCAACCCACCGGCACCTGTTGTAGGCTCTTGGCTTTGATGGTGTTCCTTTCGCCGAACCGCGGCAAGTAGGATCAGACCTCCTGGGCCCGAGGAATCTGCCACGAGCCCAAGACCTTCCACCACGAACACAATCGGTTAGCCCGGGGTAGGAGTGGGTTAGGAGAAACGCCGCCGCACTTTGTTCGGTGAATCTCGCAGGCTAAGTAAGAAGGCCTGAAGCGAATGCCGATGGACAGCCGAGGGCGCATGAGAGGTCGATGATCGCCGAATATCTTCAGCGTCTCGCTTGGGATCCGACCGCACCGGTGCCTGACGGATGGCCGCACGGGTGGTGGGGGGTGCTGCTGCTCTTCTGCATTCCCGGCGGCATGGGCATCCCACCGGGCGTGCTGCTCGGACACCACGGCGGCATCGGCCCGATCCTTATGAGCGTCCTCTACTTCGCCTCCGACATTGTGCTCGCCGCGGTGTTCGAGCCGATGCTGCTCATCATCGCCGCGCTGGGGCGCCGGTTGCCGATGGTGCAGCGGGCGGCGCACTGGGTGTTCAACGCGATCACGCGAACCATGCCGGCAGGCAGCCTGACGGCTCCGGTCGGAATCGCGCTCACCGCCTTCGGCGCCGGGCTCCCGTTTGGCCGCGCGCTCGGCGCCACGGCCGGCTTCGGTCTGATCCCCAGCTGGCTCTTCACGATCTCCGGCGACATGGCGTATTTCGGCCTCGGCATGGCGTCGACGCTCTGGTTCGACGACCTCCTCGGCGACCCGCGGACAGCAGCCCTTGCCGGGCTTGCCGTCATGTTCGTCGTCCCGTGGCTGATTCAACGCTGGCAGGCCCGTGCGGGGAAGCGCGCGTGAATCGGGACTCAGGGAGGTGCAGATTCCCCCCGACCTTCAAGAGAGTCACCAAAGCACGAACGTTCGAATGCGCGAAAAAGGAGGCGCTTCCTTCCCGCCGTGCGTTTCACCAGTCGGAGAAATCGCTCCAGTCACGCACGCCGATGAACTCGCGTTTGCCGAGGTCGACACCGTTGTGCCGGAGAATGGCGTACGCCGTGGTCACGTGGAAATAGAAATTCGGCACGGCGATACGCGTCAGGTAGTCGCTGCCGCGCACCGAGTTGCCTTGCATCCACGGCGGCGCGACGCGCCGCTCCTCGGCGCCGGCAAAGGCGGACGCCTGGAACGTCCCGAGGTAGCCAAGACACGTCTGAATCCGGCTGCGCAGCTCGGCAACGGCCTTCTCGGTATCGGGGTGCGACGGCGCCTTCTGGCCGCTCAGATAGGCGGCGGCATACTTCGCCGCGTCACACGCCGATTGCACCTGCTGGATGAGCGCGTACTGATCCGGCGCCAGCCGGGCTTGGGCGAGCACGTCCGCATCAAAACCCTTCTGCTGCGCGTACTCCGTCGCTTTCTGCAGCCACTGGTCGAGGTTCTTCAGCATCCGGCCGAACTGGGAAATGGTTTCGAAGGTTGGCATGGCGTCACTCCTTTTCAGAGGTATGCGGCGATCCCTGCGGTGATCTGCAGCGCGTGGCCGCCAGCGTGCAAAAAAACCGACAACCGAAGATCCGAGTGGATCTTGGCACATCTTACCATCCGCGTCACCTCTCTCTGCTTCGAAAATGGGAGTGAGGGCTTGGGGCCTTGAGGGCTTGGCTTTCATCCCTTTCGGGCGAAGCCACGGCTTCATCGCGACTCCTTCGGCATATGGGCAGCGCGCAGCGACCCAACGGGAGCGGCCCACAAGAGACGCCGGCCGCAGGCCCGCCGGCCGCAGGCCCCGCAGGCCTGGTTGACGTAGTTCTGGCGTCCCGCCAATAGAGAGCGTCCCGCCGCTTTCAAGGACAAGGGAATGGCATGTTGAGAGTGAGAGGCCGGAGAGTGCCGGGGAGAGACCAGTGACTCGTAGCAAGGTAACGATCGAATGAAGCGCAAGTCTCTACTCATCGGCTTGGCGCTCGTGCTGCTCGCGGCAGGGGTCGGGTATTACATGTTCCGGCTGCGCGCCAGCGCCTTGGTGTTGACCGGCATCGTGACCACCAACGAGGTCATCGTCAGCCCGCAGGTCAGCGGCCGCATCGATCGCTTGTTGGTCCGCGAAGGAGACAGCGTCACCCGCGACCAGCTGCTCGCTGTAATCGCGCCGGACGAGCTGCGCGCCGACAGCGCCTACTACGCCTCCAGCGCCGACGGTCTGGCGTCACAAGTCAAGGAGAGTGAAGCCGCGTTGCGCCTGCAGGAACAGCAGACCAGCGAGCAGATCCATCAGGCGGAGGCGACCCTGGCGTCGGCCGAGGCCCAGCAGGTGGCGGCGCAAGCGGATGCGGAAAACGCGCGCTTGCTGTTCGAGCACAATCGCCAGCTGCTGCCGCAGGGCATCGTCTCCGTCCAGGAGTTCGATCAGACCCGCACGACCTACGAAGGCGCGAAAGCCCGCGTCGACTCCCTGAAACGGCAGGTGGAAGCCGCGCGCGCGGCGCTCGAGCTGGCGCGCTCCAACGCCGAGCAGACGGCCATGCGGCAACACGCTCTCGAAGTCAGCCAGCAGCAACAAGCCGCCGCCGAAGCCCAGCGCGCCAAAGCCAACGTGCGCCTCGCCTACACCGAGATCCACGCGCCGATCGATGCCAGCGTCGACGTGCTCGCGGTACGCATGGGCGAGATCGTAAGCCCGGGCCAGCCGTTGCTCACGCTCATCAATCCGGACGATTTGTGGGTGCGCATCGACGTCGAGGAAACCTACATCGATCGCATTCGCATCGGTGAGACCATGACGGTCCGCTTGCCCTCCGGCGCCGAGCTCCCGGGCGTGGTGTTCTACCGCGGAGCCGACGCGGGCTTCGCCACGCAACGCGACGTCAGCCGTTTCAAGCGCGACATCAAAACGTTCGAGGTGCGGCTGCGCGTCGACAACCACGACCGCCGCCTCGCCGTCGGCATGACCGCGTACGTGCAACTCGGCTTCGCACGCTGATGCCGGCCATCGACGTCCGCGACATCGTCAAGCGCTTCGGCACGTTTGCCGCAGTGGACGGGATCAGCTTCACGGTCGCCAAGGGTGAAATCTTCGGCCTACTCGGGCCGAACGGCGCCGGCAAATCGACCCTCATCCGCATGCTTACCACCTTGCTGCCGCCAACCGCGGGGACGGCCACCATCAACGGCTTCGACATCGTGACGCAAGCCGACGGCGTGCGCGAGTCGATCGGCGTCATTCCGCAAGCCATGACCAGCGATCTGGAGCTGAGCGTGCATGAAAACCTGCTCATCTTCGCCAAGCTCTATGGCGTGCCGCGCGCCAAGCGCAACCGGCTGATGGAAGAGCTGCTCGAGGCGGTGGAGCTCACCCCGTGGGCCGACAAGCAGGTGAAGAATCTATCGGGTGGCATGCGCCGCCGCGTCGAAATCGCACGCGGCCTGGTACACGAGCCGCGCATCTTTTTTCTCGACGAACCGACGACCGGGCTCGACCCGGTCTCGCGCGTCGCCGTGTGGGGCATGATTCAGCGCGTCCAGAGGGAGCGCAACCTCACGGTACTGATCACCACACACTACATGGACGAGGCGGACAAGCTGTGTGATCGGATCGCCATCGTCGATCACGGCAAGCTCATGGCGCTCGATTCTCCCATGCGGCTCAAAGCGTCGATTCCCGGCAAGAACATCCTCGAGGTTAGCTTCGCAGCGCCGCCAGACGGTTGGGAGCGCGTGCTGGCGGCGCTGCCGAACGTCGAGAGTGTCACGGGACAGCACGACCTCTTCCGCATCGCCTCCGACAACGGCCCGGCAACTACGATGGCCTTGATGGAGACGGCGGCGCGCGCCGGGGTGGCGGTGCGCTCGCTGTCGGTGCAGAGCACGTCGCTCGATGACGTGTTCGTGCACTACACCGGCCACGCCCTGCGCGACGCGCTGCAGGAGCCATCCCCGATGGACCGGTCCTTCATGGTGCAGCGGTAACCGGGCATGCATCGCACCTGGGCCATCATCGAGCGCGAGCTGCGACGGTTTCGCCGCAGCCCTACGCTCATCGTCATGTCGCTGTTCTTTCCGATCGTGCAGCTGGTGGTACTCGGCTACGCCTTCGGCGGCATCGTCAAGCATCTGACCGTCGCCGTGGTCGACCATGACCACGGGCTCTCCGCGGTGAAGGTGCGTGAGCTCTGCAACGCCGTCGCCAACGGCTCGCGGACGTTCGAAACGATCGAGTACAGCGATGAGGGGCAGGCCCTGGCCGACTTGCGCAACGGGCGGGTGAACGGCGTGCTGATCATCCCGCCGCAGTTCTCGCGGCTGCAGTTGGAGAAGGCGGCGCCGCGCGTGGCGCTGATCGAGGACAACACGGATACGTTCGTGGCGGCGACGCTGGCGGCGTCGGTGGAAGGTTTGATCGCCGGGATGGGCCAACCACAAGCGGATACGCGGCGGCTCGCGATGCAAACGACCCTGGAGACCGTCGAGGTCTATCCGTACGTGCCGTACATCCAATACCTGCTGCCGGGTTCGATCGTGATGTCCGTGTTCATGATGGTGATGATCGGCGGCGGCATCATCTTCATCGACGACAAGGCCCGTGGGCTGCATGAGGGTTACCTGGTTACACCGATCACCAAGCTCGAGCTGATCGCCGGCTTCAATCTCTCGGGAACCATCAAAGCCGTATTGGCCGGGGTGGTGCTGATGACCATCGGCTCGCTGGTCGCCGGCATTCCCAACCCGTTCGAGCCGCTGCGTCTGATGAAGGTATTGCTGGTGATCGTGGTGACGGCGTTCGCACTGATCAGCTTCATGTTCCTGCTGATGGTGCGGGTGAGCGACCCGTTGGTGCCGCGCGCCATGTTCGGGTTGTTGAACACGATGCTGTATTTCCCGAGCGGCGCGGTCTATCCGCGCCAGGGCTTTCCCGCTTGGATGCAAGCCATCTCGGCGATCGACCCGTTTACCTATGCCGTCCACGCCCTCAAGTGCCTGCTGCTCAAAGATACGGGCATCGCCGCGATCAGCGGTGATCTCGCCTTCCTCATCATCTTTTCCATCGTGACGATGACGGTCGCGACGCTGCTGTTTCGGCGGACGCTTTGAGGGCTGCCCCGGCGTCTCTTCTATGGACCGCTCCCGTTGGTCGCTGGGGGCTGCCATCGCGAAGGGTCGATTCCGCGCGCAGCATCTTTGCCTGGACTACTCTCCTTTGGACCGTGAACGTCCACCTTGGCCTACTCCTTCGTGCCCTTCGTGTACTTCGTGGTGAAGCGGTTTTTCGTATCAGGATTAGCTGGCACTTGGTTTCTGGTAGGATCGCAGCTGACAGGAGGTGCCAATGAAGAAGCGCGGAAACCCGATCGAGCTCTACTACTGGCCCGGCATTCAGGGCCGCGGTGAATTCGTGCGCCTCTTACTCGAGGACGCCGACGCCGCGTACGTCGACGTTGCGCGTGAGCGCAAGAACGGACTGCTGACCATGATGCGCTTCCTCGAGGGCGAGGAACCGGGAGCGCTGCCGTTTGCGCCGCCGTTCGTGAAGGTCGGCAGCGCGGTCGTATCGCAAACGGCGAACGTCCTTGCCTTTCTCGCGCCGCGTTTGGGGCGCGTGCCAAAGGACGAGACACTCCGCGCCGAGGCGCAGCAGATCCAACTGACGCTCGCGGACTTCGTCGGCGAGGTTCACGACGCGCACCACCCGATCGCCGGAAGCCTCTACTACGACGACCAGAAGCCTGCGGCAAAGCGCCGCGCTCAGCTCTTCGTGAAAGAACGCATGCCGAAGCACCTCGGCTGGCTCGAGAAGATCTTGGCGCGCAACCGCAAGAGTGCCGGGCAGTGGCTCGTCGGCAGCGATTGCTCCTACGTCGACCTGTCGGTGTTCCAGATCGTCGAGGGCCTGCGCTACGCGTTCCCGAACGCGCTCCACAATCTCACGCCGTCGATCCCCCGGGTGACGGCGTTGCGCGACCGCATCGCGAGCCGCCCGCGTATCGCGGCGTATCTCGGCTCAAAGCGGCGCCAGGCGTTCAACCAGATGGGCATCTTCCGGCACTATCCCGAGCTGGATGCGCCAACGCCACGGGCGCGGCGCAAGAAACTGTAGGGCGACGAGGCCAAGCCAACTCATGGAGGGGCGGGGAGCCCACGTAGGTGGGCTTGGTGCATTTCGTTGCCGCGGCTTGAGCCGCCGGGCTGAATAGATGGACGCAATACTCGGGCCTTGCCCCGCTCTCTGGCTCTCCGTCTGCGGTTTGCATCGACGCAACTGAAGCGTATAGTTGACTCATTCGCCGGACGCCGGTGGGAGCTCTAGGTGGCTGATGCGTTCCCGCCTGCGCCCGAGGAGGAGGTTCTCAATGGCGGACTTGGTTTTGGACCTCGCGATAGTCATGGTGATCGTCGTCGTGCTGCGGGTGATTCCCCGCATGATGGCGGCCAACGCGGAGACTCGCGCGGCCTTGCACAGGCAGCAAGCGGCGCATCACCACCACGCGCAGCTGATCGACAGCCAGCTGCATCCTGACGACCGTCACAACAAGCAACACGCGGCATAACGCACCGGTTGCGCGACTCGCGGCTGCATATTCGGCCGCTAAGTGTTCATGGGCTGCCCTCGGCGGGGACGATGGAAGGCAAGCGCCCCCCTCACCCGTGCCATTTCCGGCATGGGAGAGGGTTGGGGTGAGAGCGTATGGCGCTAGCGTGATCCGCCTGCTTCACCCTGGAGCGGCACGACCCTGCCATCCGGCAGACATGTCTTCCCCTGCGTCGCCAACCAGGCGTTGTAATCCTTGAACGCCCGGTCGAACGCCGTCTTCTCCTCCGCCGCCTCTTGCAACGCTTCCTGATTGTCCTCGGGATCCACAGCCTGGCGCAGCTTCTTCTCCGCTTGCCGCCGCGTCATGCGGCCGAGCTTCCATGATCGGTACAGCTCGAGCAGCCGTCCCAGCTGGGGATTGCGATCGGCGCTGCGGAAGTCCATGCGCGCCGACAGCGCCGCGCCGAATGCGTCGGGCGGGTTGATGTCCTCCGGATAGGTGCGCGGCAAGCGGTCCCATGCCGTGAAGTCGGGCTCGTCCGTAAACAGGTCCCACAGTGGCGCCGCCGCGGCGTCCTCGCGCCCCAATGGCGGGAGGCCAAGGATGCGGAAGATGGTCGTGTGCACCGACAGATACGACGTCTGATGGTGGCTGACATAGTTGCGGCGTGCCCAGGGAGAGACCACGGTCAGGAACGAGCGCGCCGCCGACACGTGGTCACCACTGCTTTGCGGATCGTCCTCGAGAATGAAGATCGCCGTGGATTTCCACAGGTCGGCGTTGTGCGAAATCCCGTCGACAAGGATGCCCACACCTTCGTCATTGTCGGCAACATAACTCTCCGGCGTCGGCACTCCGGGCGTGCTGCCCTGGGTGTGGTCATCCGGCAACTCCATGTACGTGAAATCAGGGAGGCCACCGGCGTTCGCCTTGCCGACGATGTAGTTGGCGCGATCGCGATCCCGGGCGCCGAGATTGAAGATCGGGCCACCCGGATAGGCCTGATCGCTGAACGCCGCCGGCTTCATGCCGTTGGCGGCCGCTGTGGTGGTGCCAACGATCTCGCCGTAGATGCGAATGGTTTTGCCGTGATTGAGCATGTGGGTGAACACGTTGCCGACATCCGGCACCGACGCATCCTTGAGCGGCCATGAATCCCCGAGCGAGTCCGGCGGCTCGGTCCAGAAGCGCTCGGTAAACTCGGTCCAGTGTGCCGCGGTGAGGAACAGATGGCCGCCGTCGGATTCCTGCGACTCGACGAAGAAGCGGTCGGAGACATTGAAGTCGCGGGCGAGCTTGCGCTGGTTCGGCACGATATCCGCCGTGTACTCCACCAGACTCGGGTCGGCATCCACGCCGGGCAGATTCACGTCGCCGAACACCGTGTCGAACTTCTTGTTCTCCTTGACCACCAGGATCACGTGTTTGATGGGCGAGGTCTGCCCGTCACGGGTGGGGATGGGGAACGTCCCGCTGGGACAATCGAAGGGGTACCGATCACTCGAACCGATCTCATTGCTCTCGACACGCTGCGTGGTTGCCGTGAGATCAAGGGTACTGAGCTCGACGGAGGTCAGGGTGCCGTTGTTGATGTTGCTGCGCTCGCCATTCGCGTTGGGCTCTGCATCCATTCCGCCCCCCTGGCCCTCGGCGACCAGCAGCGTGCCTGGCGCCGCGTTCGGCAGGTCCAAGTCAGTGGGCCACCACGACGTCGGGAACGATCCGAGAGAGATCAACGTGGCGGCGTCGAACACGGTCACCGCGTTGTCCGTTCCACGACTGACGTACAGTCGATTCGCTGTCGGCTCATAGACGACGACGTTCGGATTGCTGTTCGGGAGCCGCATGCCCGAGGCGTCGACCAGATCGGTCTCGGCTACCAGGCCCTGGTTGGTTACGGTGCGCGTCGCGGGATCGATCGCCACGACATAGTCGCTGCCGCTGACCGCCACCCACACAACACTGTCATCGGGCTTGCGCGCCATCCGCGCCGGGCTGCTGCGCACGCTGATGGAGGCCGCGATGGTCTCCGTAGTGGTGTCCACCACCGCGATCTTGCTGCCGGTAAGATCCGAGATGTACAGCTCGTGCCGGCTCGGGAGCTCAAGGATGTCCCAGGCCCCCTGTTGCAGCACGATGCGCTTGCGCACTTGCAGGGAAGGCAGGTCGATGGCCACGAGCTCGAACTCGGTGAACCGCGCGGCCCATAGGGTCTTGCCGTCGGCGGCGGCGTGCAGCGCAACGACGCGGTCGCCGACATCGACACTAGCCCCCTGGGTCAGCTGCCCGTCGTCGCCGACATCGTAAGCCACGACGTTCCCCTCGGTCCCCTGCGGGACGAACAGCTGTTTGCCATCGACCGACAGCACCGCTTTGCCCTGTGGCTGGCCGGAGAGCAGGTCTTGCACGATCTGCTGCGTCGCGAAGTTCACCACTTGCAGGCGGCGACCATTGTCACCGTAGGCTGAAATGAAGGCGAGCGGCTTGGTCGGGTGGGTGACGAAGGCTTGCGTGACACCGGGGAGGACCACACTGGATCCGACACCGCCGGCGCCGCGCCCGTTATGGCCGACGAACGAGCCGTCGTCCTGCCGGCCGAGGATACCGATGGCGGCCGCGGGCACGGGAAGTGGGTTGCAGGTTGCCAGCGGCGTGGACGCGGTGGTCGAGGTGGGGGTGGGTACGGTAGTCGATGTGGGGCTGGGCACGGTGGTCGATGAGGGGCTAGGCGCGGACATGGCCGTTCCCGTGGGCACCGATGCCGGAGAGCTGGTGGGCGTATGGCTCGCCGCAGTCGTGGGCGTTGCCGTCGGCGGGGGTGTCCAGCTGGGCGTCGCGGTGGGTAAGACGGGCGCGGACGTGGCCGTGGGCACCGACGTCGGGACGCTGGTAGGTGTGTGGTTCGGCGCAGTCGTCGGAGTTGAGGTTGGAGGAGGTGTCCAGCTGGGCGTGGCGGTGGGTGCTGAAACGCCAGGCTCCGATCCGCCACACCCCGCAAGTGCGGCGACGACACATACGAAAAATATTTTTCTCATTTGCTGAAGAACCCCCGAACCGGGAATTGCCGGCTGCCCCCCGACCAGCTGACTACTGTCGTAGTCCATCGGCCACGCTGAGTCGAGCGGCGATATGCCAGGGACCCAACACCAACAGGAGCTGTGTATTGAGCATCATGCGGGTGAAAAATGGCCTGACGCGCAGGCAGGAACGCCTGCGTCACCGCCTGCTGAGGCCTTTGTGACAGCTCGCCGTCAATCGTCGATCAGACAGATACCGCGGCGCAGCGCATAGTGCACCACCTCTCGCCGCGTTGCCAGATTGAGCTTGTGCATGAGCGTCGCCCGGTGCCCTTCCACCGTGCGGGGGCTGATGAAGAGCTGCCGCGCCGCCTCGGCGCTGGTGCACCCGGCCGCGGTAAGATGCAACACTTCACGTTCACGCGCACTCAACGTCTCGTACGGGTCGGGCATCGAGTCGGCCATCTCGGCCGCATAGGTCGCCAGGATGTCCTCCGACAGCGGCGGGGCCAGGTAGCGGCGGCCGGCGGCCGCCGCGCGTACCGCGCGCACGATTTCCGCCGGCTGGCCGCCCTTGAGAACATAGCCAAGCGCACCGACGCGCGTGGCCTCGAGCAGGTGCGCCGGATTGTCGTGCGTCGCCAGCATCACCGCGCGCATGCCGGGGGCGCGGCTCGGCATCTGGCGCAGCACTTCGAGCCCGCTGACGCCGGGCAGCATGACGTCGAGCAGCGCCACCGTCGGACGCAGCTGTTCAGCGAGCCGCAGCGTCCCGATGCCGTCCGCAGCCTCACCGACGATCTGCAAGTCGGCCTCGGACTCGAGCAAGGCCACGATGCCAGCACGAACGAAGTCGTGACCATCCGCCACCAGCACGGTAATGTCCGTCGTCTTGCTTGCCGGTTGCATTGCGAAATCGCTCCCAAGCGTCGACATCCAGCTGGTGCCGGCTGCTGCACCGCGCATCGTTCCCGCTTCAGCGGTGGCCGAAGCTACGCCGCTCGCTTTCCTGCCTCCTCATTACACGATGCCGACACGGCACGGCTGGCCAGAGTATTCACTGGCGTGGACAGCGGCGGCAATTGGCCACCCAGACTGCATAGCCCGCGCCGCAGCGCGTAGTGTATCCGTTCCGTCTGCCCGCGCAGACCGAGCTTGGCGGTCAGGTTCTCGCGGTGCTTCGCCACGGTTCGCCAGCTCACGCAGAGCCGCTCGGCAATGGCACGCACCCGAAAACCGGCAACGGACAGATGCAACACATCACGCTCGCGTGGAGTGAGCGCGTCGTACGCATCCAACCACATACGCATACCGAGGCGGCCGGCAGCTGCTTGCCGCACGGCCTCCACAACCGCGAAGGCGCCGGCATGCTTCGGCAAGAAGGCAGCGGTACCCTGCTCGGCAAGGGCGGCGATCTCCGTCACATCGCCGCAACGGCCCAGAATGACGAGCCGCGTCCGCGGCGCACGCTGATGAATGCGCTCCACCAGCTCGGAGGCGCGCCCATCGAGCAACTCGGCATCAACCAGCAGGACGTGTGGCTGTAGACATCCGGCCAACCCGACCATCCTTGGCCCGTCACCGGCGTCCCCGACGACCAAACACTGTTGCTCGGCAGCCAGCACCGCACGCATCCCCAAGCGCACCAGCGGATCGGGGTGTCCGATCATGATCCTAATCGGTACGGAGCGCCGAGATGCAATCGCAGTCCCTGGCCGATGGTTCGTCATCGCGTCTGACTGGAGCAATGCCCATACCAGGAGAGAATCGCATCGCCTCTTCATTTACGATGCGTATGCCGCAATGGTTATCTATCGGCGCAGGCATGAAGAGGGACGCAACAAGAGGGATCGGAGCCGCGCCTGCGCCACGGAGGATGAGGCCTCCTCCTCCGTCATTCCACGGGGCGCAATCGGCAAGAGCGCCACAAACTCGACTACTGCTCGCCGTAAAGCAGGACGGTCCAGGATTTCGCCCGCGCCGAAGAAAATCCGCAGATTTCACAGATTAACGCAGACACCGGGTGAATCTGCGACAAACTGCGTCGATCTGTGGATCAATTCATCGTCTCCGCTTCGGATCTGGGGCGCTCTTGTCTTGCTCCAGCTCGGCATCACACAGTTGTATGCTGACGTCGATCAACTCGCGCACCAGGTGCCGGAAACGTCGAAACTCCGCAATGTGCGCGCGTGCGCGACCAACCGCATGCGCCGGAATGATGCGGGTGCGCGTCTTTCCCTTCGCATGCGCAGTCAACGACCAGCTCGGCCCATGGCCGCCGGCGCCTGCAGCGCAACGGCAGTTGGCCTTGCCGCACTTCCGATAGCGCGCGATGAGGGTTCCCGGGCGCAGCTCACCAAGACGGGCCAACTCGCCGAGAATCTCCCGGCGCCGTTGCTGCAATGCCGCGGTCATCTGACCTCCATAGGACCTGCGGTCGGCGTCCTTTCTGTGGGCCGCTCCCGTTGGTCGCTGTAATCTTCCATGTCCAACAGGCTCCTAAGGCCGGCGCCTCTTCTTTGGTCCGCTCCCGTCGTTCGCTGCGGACTGCCAAGGCCGATAGGCTGCTAGCGCTCCATCTGACAGTAGAGACTACTGTCAGATAGGCGTGCGGAACGCCGCCGAAGGCGACGTGCGAAAACACGGCCATACGATCACCTGCTGTATCAAAAGCGCGAACCCGCGAGTTCGCCGTGCGCGTCAGGGCGCCACCGGCAGTGGCGCCACGACTCCCGCAGCCACTCGCCCATAGCGGTCTTCGAGGCGTACGACGTCATCGAGCTCCGGAGTCGATGTTTCCAGAACATCGGAGGTCTCGACCGCCGCCATTCGATGGCGCAGGCCCGGTGGGATGTGAACGCTCTCGCCGGCTCGCACCCGCAACCGGCGCCGTGGCCCGCTTACCGGCGCGACATCTAGCTCGACGATGCCCGTAAGCACGTAAATGGTCTCGTCCTTGACCTGGTGGTACTGGTAACTGAGCTGCTGACCACCTTCGATGTGCAACGTCTTGCCAACGTAACGTGTGGTTTCCGCCCAGATCACCTCAAACCCCCACGGCTTCTCGATCCGACGACCAACAAAAGGGACGCCTGCGTCCATCACACCCTCCACTTTGGTGTTCCTGCGTCGGCGGCACGCCGCTCGACATCGAGAAAAGAACCGGCGTGCCTCACTGCAGGAGGCCGATCGCCGCTTCGGCCGCGACGGCACCCGCCTCGCCGCAGTGTCGCCCCTCACCGGGCAGACACACGAGTTGCTTGCAGATCCGGCAACTGCCGGCCACGATCTCGGACACCGGATCGAGCCGCAGTCGGAAACGCCGCACGCGTACACCGGCGATATCGCACACCCGCACCAATGCGTTGGTCTGTCTTTCCTCGATCATTGTGTCGGCCAGGAAGACCTCGCGCACCTTGCGCCGGCGGATGATCTCCGGCAGCTGGTCGAGACCTCCCAATACCCTGATGCCGTTCACGCGCTGGCCCCACAGGCAGGAGTTATCGTCGATGAAGCCAGCCGATCGGTAGCCGAGTCCTGGGTACTGCCTGAGCTGCTCCAAGACCGTCGCCCCGGCGTGCCCGGCACCATAGATCAACACGGCGCCGGCATCCGCGTGGCTCCGATCATGCAGCGCGTCGAGCACCCTGAACAGCAGGCGCGCACCAATCACCAACGTGACGCTCAGATAGAAGTCCAGGACCAACACGGTGAGGGCGCCGGCCGGAATCCCGCAGACCAGCGCTACCACTCCTGCAGCCGCCGCCTCGGCAGCAATGACGCCCTTCATCACACCGACGAGGTCCGCCGCGTCGGTGAATCGGTACGCGCGCTTGTACAGCCCCGTGTAGGCGAGGGTGATCAACTTGACCGCGGCGACCACCGCCACGCTCTGCAAGAAATAGCCGCGCGACCGCTCTCCAAGCACGCCGCCGCTGACGACCAACATGGCGGCCAAGTAGCTGACCTCGATGAACAGCGTGTCGAGCAGGGCTTTGAACAGTCGCCGATTGAACGCCGGCAGCTCCAAAAGTGGCAGCAGGGTGCCGAGCCGCAGAATCTGTAGCTCGCGATAACCCAACTGGCGCACGCCAACGTAGGTGGCCAGACTCACCGCAACGACTAATACCGCAGCCTGTAGACCATGGGCTGTCACCGCGAGTGCGGCCATCGCGCCCAGCATCGCACACACCCCGTAGAGCAGCAGGACCACCCGGCGTTGCGTCAACCCCAGGGTCATCAGGCGATGGTGGATATGATCCCGGTCCGCCTGGAAGAGCGACACCGAGCCAACCAGGAAAAAGTGATACTGGTTATGTTCGGGGTCGGGGGACACCACCCGCAGCTCACGAAGCAAGCGGCGGAGCATCGCCAGCAACGTGTCCATGATCGGCAACCCCAGCGCGAGAATCGGCATCAAGACGACCATCGCGGTCGCGCCCTTCTGCGAGGCGTGTATGGAGAGCACGGCGAGCAGATAGCCGAGCAGCAGACTACCGCTGTCGCCCAGGAAGACCGAAGCCGGATTGAAGTTGTAGAACAAAAATCCGGCCAGCGTTCCCGCCAGTGTCACCGCCAGCAGTGCCGCGTCGACGTTGCCGGCGGGGATGGACACCGCAAACAACGTGGCCGCGGCAATCAGGCCGACCCCGGCAGCCAGGCCGTCGAGCCCGTCGATCAAATTGAACGCATTGGTGATACCCACGACCCAGAGCAGCGTGAGCGGCGGCCCGAGCCATCCGAGTGCGATGCTGGCGTCGGTGAACGGATTGGTGACCCGTGTGATGCCATAGCCACCGGCGAGGGCAATCATCCCGGCGAGTACCTGGAACGCAAGCTTCGCGATCGGTCCGAGGCTGCGTACATCGTCCACAGCCCCACCGGCCGAAACAACAATCCCTCCGACGAGCAGCCACGTCCAGCTGCCGCCAAGCCCGAAGATGCCGTTGGCAAACATCAATTCGAGCACACGTCCAAGCGCCAATGCCGCCAGGAATGCGGCCAGCACCGCCAACCCGCCCAGCCGGGGAATGCGTCCTTGATGCAGGCGCCGCCCACCGGGCTCGTCGACCGCGCCAAGCCGGAACGCTAGTTGCCGTACCAGCGGCGTGAACAGCAGCGCAAACCCAGTCGCACTGAGCCCGGAGACTGCGTACTTGAGCATGTGGGTCTCGCTTCCTCCGGTATTTTCCCGGAACACGGATGAAGGGGCGCGAAGCACGGCCGCCGGCTTGGCCAGCGCGGCGCGCTTCGACGATCCCCGGTCCCACTACAATACGGCACCGAGGCCGCCGTTGAGGTACGGCTGATGCGCCCTGGCCGCATGCGCCGCTGGTGAATACGGCACACCGACGCGTGCAGCGATCCAGCGATACGTTGCCGCCATGCCCGCTTCGAGTGATACTGAAGGTTCCCATTGCAGCACGGTCCGCAGGCGGGCGTTGTCACTGTTGCGGCCGCGCACCCCCTGCGGCTTCGTCAGATCGTAGCGCTTGTCGATGCTTTTGCAGGCAATCTTGGCGACCATGTCGACCAGCTGATTGATGCTGATCAGCCGATCTTGCCCGAGGTTCAACGGCTCATGGTAGTCGCTGCGCATCAGGCGGTAGATGCCCTCGACGCAGTCGTCGATGTAGCAATAGGAACGGGTCTGCTCGCCGTCACCCCAGACCTCGATCGTATCGCGGTCATCTGCCAAGGCGATCTTCCGGCAAATGGCCGCGGGCGACTTCTCGCGGCCGCCGTCGTAGGTTCCGAGTGGCCCGAAGATGTTGTGGAACCGCACGATGCGCGTCTGCAGGCCGAAGTCCTCGCGATAGTGCCGGCAGATACGCTCCATGTAGATCTTCTCCCAGCCGTAGCCGTCTTCGGCATCCGCCGGGTAGGCATCTTCCTCTTTGAGCGGCACCACCGCTGCCTCGGTCTGCAGGGACATCGGGTAGATGCAGGCACTCGAGGTGTATAAGTACCGACGTATACCGTTGACGAGCGCGGCTTCGATCGTATGCAGGTTGATGAGCGTGTTGTCGCGCACGATCTCGCCTTTGTTGGTCTCGATGAAGCCGATGCCGCCCATGTTGGCTGCCAAGCCATAGACCTCGTCGATCTGGCGCGTGGCCCGCAAGCAGTTGTCCCAACGGCGGAGGTCAAGGCGCTCGAATTCGTGCGCGCCGGTTGGCGCAAACTCCGGCTCCTTGATATCAACCCCGCGCACCCAATACCCGCGCTCCACCAAGTAGCGCGTCAGATGGTGCCCAATGAACCCACCTGCGCCGGTGACGAGGACTCGCGTTTGTCTGGTCATACTTTCTTCCTTTCTTTCTTGTTTCGAGCAGCGATCTGCTGCCGTCATTTGTCGTGCGTGTAGGCAGGCGGTGCTCAGGCCATTCGCGCGGGGACAGCGACCGGGCGGGGCGCCACGGCCGCGGCGGTGATCGAGCGATCGGCCATGCCTTCAATCAGCTCGACGAAACCGGGAAGCAAAGCGTCCTTGGAAATCCGCGCCGCCAGCGCCCGTCCAGCGCCCAACGGCGCTCCACACCGTGCGTGCGCGCCGTCTTGGATCAGCGCCACGAGCGCGTCGACGTCGCCATGCCGCACCTGCCCGTAGGAGACGCGGCGCGCTTCCGGCTGCCCGTCGTGGCAGCGTTGCTGCAGCGTCGATTGCCGCTCGAGCTGCGCGAGCAAGTCGCCAATATGGCTCTGCTCGGGACCGATGTAGAGCAGCGGCAAACCCACAGCCAGAATGTTGTACGGCTTGCAGGGATGCACGATGCCGGTGAATGCATCGCCCATGACAACGACGTGGACATCGGCCGCCGACAGCGATGCGGAGAGCGTGTCCAAAGGCTGATACGGCAAGCAAACGATGTTGACGAGACGATGAGCCGCGGCAAACGCCTGGACGCGAGCGAACTCGCTGCCGCCGCCGATGAAGCAGAAAGCGATGTCGGAGTCGGCTTGCAACTGGCGCGCGGCATCGAGCAGCGTGCCCAAGGGATGACACGGGCTGTGGTTGCCCGAGTACATGACGACGTACTTCCCCGCCAAGTTGTGCAGCGATCGGAAGGCGAGCCGACCAGCAAGGTCGTAGTGCACCGCATCGTCATGCGACCACGGCGGGATGATGCGCAGCCGTTCCGCCGCGCCGCCGCTGCGCACCACACGCTGCGCCATGAAGCGATCCAAGACGACGATGCGTGCAGCAGTGCGGACGCTGTAGCGCTGGCAGGCCATCAGGGCTCGGGCGCTGAGGGACTCGGGGCGCAGCCAGCCGGCAGCCAGGGCCTCGTCCGGGTTGAGGTCCATGAGCCAGAGCACCAGGCGCCCGCCCCTAACACGGACGAGCAGCGCCGCCAGAAACGCAATCAGCGGCGGTGAGGTCAGCGCCACCACTACCTCGCAGCGCGGCACCACAAGTACCTGCACGACGCAACTGATCCAGAAGCTCGCGAAGGTCACGGCGCGCCGCCAGCGGCTGCTCTTGCCCAGGTTGAGGGTAGAGATGCGCCGCACGTCGACGCCGTTCCACTGTTCGCGGGCCGCGAAGTGAAGCGCCGGGTCGTCATAGCCGCGGCGGCTGGCGACGACGGTCACGCGATGCCCGCGTTCTACCAGTGCCCGTGCCAGGTCGCTCAGGTGCTGTGCCGTCGAGACGACGTCGGGGTAAAAGCATTGATTGAGCAGCAGGATGTTCATGGCTCACAGTGAGCGCGCAGCGGGCGCAACCGCCTGCGCCGGCTTGGCGACAACGAAGGGGCCCAGACACAGCACATCCATGTCCGTGCGTACGAAGCAGTCGACCGCCTGCTGTGGCGTGTCGACGATCGGCTCATTCTCGTTGAAGCTCGTGTTGAGCACGACGGGAGTGCCACTCGCTTCGGCAAACGTGCGGATCAGGTCGTGGTACAGCAGGTTCTGCGACGGCGTCACGGTGTGCAGCCGGCCCGTCCCATCGTGGTGGCAGACCGCCGCCAGGGCCGCGCGTTTGTCCGGCTTGATTTTCACGACGTGCATCATGAAGGGACTTTCGAGATCCTGCTCGAAATACTCGCCGGCCGCGGCGGCGAGAATGCTCGGCGCAAACGGGCGGAACGCCTCGCGCCGCTTGATCTTCTGGTTGATCAGCTCCTTCATGCCCGGCCAGCCTGGATGCGCCAGGATCGAGCGATTGCCGAGCGCGCGCGGTCCCCATTCACTGCGGCCCTGGTACCAGCCGGTCACATGTCCGGCATTCAAGTGTGCCGCGACGCGCGCCAGCAACACCGGACGGTCGAGCCGCTCGAAGGGGAGGCGCAGGCTCAGAAGCGCTTGCTCCATTTCTTGCTCCGAATGTTCGGGCCCCCAATACGCGTGATCGATGGGTCCGCTGCGCGGCTGCCCGAGCAGCCCGTTCCAGACGTAGAGTGCCGCGCCGACGGCGGTGCCGTCATCCGACCCGGCGCATTGAATGTAGCTGCGCCGGAATGGCGTCTCGCGCAGGATGCGCGCGTTGCACACGCCGTTGAGGGCGCAGCCACCCGCCGATACCAGATTCTCCGTGGGCACGCGCGCATACAATGACCGCAGGCACGCGAGCACGATGTCTTCGAAATGCGCCTGACAGGACGCGGCGATGTCCATCTCGCGCTGCGTGATCTCGGCGGCGCGGGCACGCGGCGGGCCCAGCCGCCGCACCAGCTCGGCGGAATATAACGGCGGCAAGACAATCTCGCCGCGTGCGTCCACACACTCCTCGAGATTCCGCCCCAGCGGCGCGAAATAGCGCGCGTCCAAGCGAAACTGGCCGTCGCCCGTGACACGCAGCAGCTCACGCATCAGCGGCTGCTGGCGCGCTTCGCCATAGGCCGCCAGACCCATGACCTTGTACTCTTCGCCAAACTTGTCGAAGCCGATGAGCTGACAGAGCGCGGTGTAAAAGTACCCGAGCGAATCCGGCATGAACACCTGATCCAAGACGTGGATGCGGTTACCCTCGCAGCGCGCATACAACGCAGAGGCAAAATCGCCGGCGGCGTCGTACGAAAAGCCGGCCGCCTGGTCGAAGTCACTGGCATAATAGGAGCTGGCCAGGTGTGCCAGATGATGCGCCACGCGCACCACCTTGAAGCGGCACTCGGCTTCCGTCACGCCGCACGCCTCCGCCACCAGGCGCTGAACGCTGCGCATGCTGGCGCGCCGCTGGACGTGGGTCGCGAGGCCGCGCGCCGACTGCAGCGGCGCGCGCAGCACATGCCGAACTTTGGCGCCAATGTTGGCGTTGCTGTCGTTGCCAATCGCGAGATAGTCGACGTCCGCGATGCTCGCTCCCGCCATGCGCAGCACCGACTGCAATGCCTGGGCAGGAAACCCGGAGCGGTGCTTGACGCGCGCGCCCAGGCGTTCCTCGGCAACCGCAGCAACCAATTTGCCGTCGCGCAGCGCGCACGCGGCGGCGTCGGGGTGAAAGGCGTTCATACCAATGATGAGATTCATAAGATGACCGCACGTGAGAATGAGACGTTGGAACCCTCGGGGATTCGAAGGCTCAGGTGAGCGATGGAACGGCAACGGCCGCGGCCGGGCGTTCAGCCCGAAAACCTCAATTGAAGGTCAACCGGCGATCAAGGCGGCGATCGCCGGATAGGGGTGAGGCGGCCGCGTGCGTCTGCGGGGCCTCCAGTGCCGCGGAGGGCCAAGTTGTTGACGGA
>Ga0265316_10000193_pt1 | contig 70487 bp, 51 predicted proteins | sample 4522metaG_FD_202092 | JGI IMG/M metagenome (GOLD analysis project Ga0265316, IMG submission 202092) | Rhizosphere microbial communities from Carex aquatilis grown in University of Washington, Seatle, WA, United States - 4-5-22 metaG | ecosystem: Host-associated > Plants > Roots > Rhizosphere >... | reverse complement strand
TGAAATCCGCCGAGTCCCACCACAGACACTTCCACGCCGGTTCGGCCCAGTTTGCGCTTGGGCATGGTCCCACTCGCTGGCAAATCGATATCGTTGGCTCTCGGCGCTCCAGGCTGCGGTTTATTGGGTACTTCGCCCCCAGCCGCAAAGACCCTTCGCCCCGCCTGCCCCAGGGTCGATCCCAAAAATGCCGCGACCGGAACGTACGTCGACTTCGACAAAAAGTCCCGCCGTCTCATCATGCCCGCCCTCCAAGTCCATGAGATCTTCTCGTTTCCGGTTTGATGCGGCTGTAAAGGCCCGCGTTACTCGCCGAAAGCGTTGCGGAACCTGGACGAACACGCGGATGGGATCGACCGCTTCGATCCGGAACATCGGCTGACCACTGGACGCACCTGATGCGGCCCCTGCGGTGACCAGGCTGCCCACGTCGATGTTCCGCTGCGTGATCCGGCCGTCGAACGGTGCGACCACATGCCCGAAGGACACGAGTTGACCGAGCTCACGAACACTGCCTGCGCGGCCGCCACGTCTGCCTGGGCGGCGCGCACGTTTGCCTCCCAGATGTGATTCTGGGCGTTGGCTTGATCGTAGTCCTGCCTGGAGACAATAGACGCGGCCGTCGTGACCGCACTCGACTGCCCTTCAAGCCCAGGCGATTGCTTCACGCAGGGATTTGACCTCATGACCCCGACGCAAACTGGCGTCCTGGCGAGTTTCGCAGACCCCGGGCCAGAGGTCGCGTCTTTCGCCAACTTCCGACAAACCGGCACCGGAGTCAGCCAGACCTTTGACACCAGCGCCCTCCATCACCTTGAGTTTATCGTCGGAAAGGGTGTCTACGATTTTTGTATCCGCAATGTCAGGTTCCTGGACTCCGTTGGCAGCGAGGTCAATCCATAGCGTCCCGACGTCATCGTCGAGATCTGAGAAGGCTGTGGTCCAGCGGCGGGTTGCTTGCTGTTGCCCACCGGTGGGAGCGAAGCGACGGTCAGGTTGGGCGACCAAGCGGTGATCCACATGACAAACGTCCACGTCATCCAGGGGATGATCGGGCCGGCCAATCCAGGGCCCTACATCTGGATCAGCTCCGTTGGGGCCCCCTGACGCCGTGCCGTGGGCGACGGGCAACGGCGAGGTGATGCCACGGGGCGCCCCGCTTCAGCCGGCGATTGAAAGTCACGCGAGCGTGGCACTCAACATCTAAGACTGAAAGGGGGAGTCGTGATTCCATTCTTCGGGGTTGTTGCCGAGGCGGTTCGCTGACCGAGGAATGGGCGACTGGCGTGTCAGCATGGTGAAACGCATTCTGTTCGCCTTCACCGGATTTGTGACCGCTGACGGAAGGGTCTGGGGCCGGCCTGTGGGGGTTGCGGTCGTCCAGGATGGTTCGCTCTTGTTTTCCGACGATGGCGGCGAGTGCGTGTGGCGAGTTCGCTACGCGGGAAAGTGAGGGGGCTGGCGCGCCTCAAGGAGACCGTGTAGTTCGCGAGAATCCGCCCTCTATTCTGCCGTTCTGTTGGTGGCCCGCATGCCGAACCAGCGGTGGGCCAGCACCAGCATGGGCGGACGGACAATCCGGCTTAGCATGGCCAGGATAATCGCGCCGCCAATGACCACAATCGCAAGCGGCTTTTGGGTTTGTGCCCCGATGCCGTTTGAAATCGCCGCGGGCAGAAGGCCCACCATGGCCACGATTGTTGTCATGAACACCGGCCGGAACCGCTTCACCGCCGCCAGACGTGCGCCTTCTTCGAGTGAATGGCCCTCGGCCCACAGTCGCTGCGCGTAGGTGACAACCAGAATGCCGTCCTGCACCGCAATCCCGAAGATGGAAATGAACCCCATGGCCGCCGAGACCGAGAAGCTTTCGCCGGTCACCAGCAACGCCAGCACGCCGCCCGTACACGCCATCGGAATCGCGAGGATCACCAAGAGCGTGTCCACCCACGTGCGAACCGCCGCGTAGACCAGAAGACCAATGAGCAGGATGGTGAGCGGAATGATGATCGACAGGCGCCCCATGGCCTGCTTGAGCTCGTTCATCTCGCCGGCCCAGTCAAGGTGGGTGTCGTAGGGGAGCTTGACCTTGCTGTCGATGCGGCGCTTCGCCTCATCCACCGTTGAGGCCAGATCGCGGCCACGCACCGAGAACTTCACCGGCGTGTAGCGCTGTCCGTCCTCGCGATAGATGAGCGACGGTCCCATTTCTTCAGTGATGGCGGCAAGCTGGCCGAGCGGGACCTGCGCGCCGTCCGGGGTCGCGACCAGGATCTGACTGATGGCACTGCGGCTGTTGCGGTAGGGCTCTGCCCAACGGACCGTGAGGTCAAAGTGCTTCTCACCCTCGAAAACCTGGGTCACGGCCTGACCACCGATGGCTGCCTGGACCACGGCCTCGACGTCACCGGTGTTCAGCCCGTAGCGGGCGCAGACTTCGCGATCAGGCACGATCTTGATGCTGGGCTGCCCGAGCGAGCGGAACATGCCCAAGTCTTTGACACCCCGGACGCTTTGAAGCGCCCCCATGATTTCCTCGCCCTTGCGCTCGTTCACGTCGAGATTCGGGCCGAATACCTTGATGCTGTTCTCTGCCTTGACGCCCGAAACCGCTTCCGCGACGTTGTCTGAGAGGTACTGCGAGAAGTTGAAGGTCAGCCCGGGAAAAGAGGCCGACAGCTCCCGCGCCAAATCGTCAGTCAGGCTGTCCTTGGTGACATGGCTGGGCCACTCGGATGCTGGCTTGAGCGGCGCGAAGAGTTCGATGTTGTAAAAGCCCGCCATGTCAGTGCCATCGTCAGGTCGGCCAAGTTGCGACACCACCGCGGCGACCTCAGGGCGCTGCCGCAGAATCTGGCGCATGCGACCCACGTACTTCGACGACTGCTCAAGCGTCACGGAAGTCGTCATCTGCGCGCGCACCCAGAGGTTGCCTTCCTCAAGCTTCGGCATGAACTCGCCCCCGAGCAGCGGGAAAAGTGCCACACACAGCCCGATGGGCACGAGAGAAAGCAGCACGCTCAGCCGAGGATGCCGAAGGGCCACATCCGCCACCGGGTTGTAGACGCGGTGGATGGCGCGCATCAGGATGTTCTCGCGCTCCTCGTCGTCGGCCCGGAGCACGCGCGAGGCCACAACGGGTGTCAGGGTTAGCGCGAGCACGATGGCGCCGCCAATGGCCAGGGCGTAGGTCCGCGCCATTGGCGAAAAAATGACCCCCGAAACGCCCGTCATGGTGAAGAGTGGCAAAAACGCCACCGCAATGATGAGCGTCGAGAATGCCATTGGCCCACCCACCTCGCCGGCCGCCGCCTGAATCCGTACCCGAATGGATCCCTGGCCGTGGCGCCCAAGGTGGCGGAAAATATTCTCGGCCATGATGACGGTCGAATCGACGACGATGCCGAAATCGACGGCACCGAGGGAGATCAGGTTGGCTGGCGTGCCGGTCAGGACCATGCCGATGAAGGCCACCAGCAGGGCCAGCGGGATGGTGATGGCCGTAATGAGCGCCGCACGGACACTTCCGAGAAACAAAAACAGGACAAGGGTGACCAGCCCCATGCCGACGAGCAAGTTCTCCATAACGGTGTGGGTTGTCACGCTGACCAGATTGCCCCGGTCGTAGTAGGGCTCGATGTCCATGCCCGGCGGCAGGATGTGGTTCTTTCGGATGTAGTCGACCCGCTCGTGAATGCCGTCCAGGGTGGTCTTGGTCACACCGCCGTAGCGCATGAGAACGATCCCCTGCACGACGTCTTCTTCGTCCTTGTAGCCAACCTTGCCCAATCGTGGGGCCGCGCCAACCGATGTCTGGCCGACGTGCCGCACGCGAATGGGGACATCGTTCTGTCGGGAAACGACGATGTTGTCGACATCCTTCACTGAACGGATAAGCCCGATCCCGCGCACGGTGTAGGACTGTTCCCCCACCGCGAGCCGCTGGCCCCCCACGTTCTGGTTGGCGTTGGCAATCGCGCTCGACAGCTGGGCGAGCGACACGTTGTGGCTGCGGAGTTGGTACGGATCCACCTCGACGTGGTATTCGCGAGTTTCGCCGCCGAAGCTGACCACGTCGATGACGCCAGGCACCTGCTTGAACTGCCGCTCAAGAATCCAGTCCTGGGCGGTCTTCAAATCCTGCAGGCTGTAGCCCTCGCCACGGACGACGTAGCGAAAGACCTCACCGATGGCGTTCCACGGCGACAGCTCGGGTTGCATGCCGCTCGGGAGTTGCACGAACTGCAGGCGATTGATGACCTCCTGACGGGCACTGTCGTATTGAGCGCCCCATTTGAAGTAGCATTTCACGTCGGAAAGGCCGAACAGCGACTGGGAGCGTATGTGGTCAAGGCCGGGCATGCCGGCCAGGGCAATCTCCAGTGGGATCGTCACATAGCGCTCGACCTCCTCCGCGCTCCAGCCAGGCGGCTGTGTGATCACCTCGACAAGCGGCGGCACCGGGTTGGGATACGCCTCCACCGGGAGCTGCTTGTAGGCGGCCATCCCGCCGACCACGAGTATAATCGCGAACAATCCGACGAGGGCCGGCATTCGCAAGGCAAAGCTGACCACATGCTTGAGCATTCAGTACCCTCGCGGATTCTGGCAGTCGCGGTTCAGTCGACGCTACCCAGCGCCCGCCAGGATCGCCACCCCAGCGGTCACGACCCGCTCGCCCTCGTGCAGCCCACGGGTCACGGGAAGCAAACCACCGCTCTCCTCCTCGACGGTCACGGGCCGCCGCTCGAACCTGGTCTCGCCGCCAGTCTGACCCTTTTCAACGAACACCACAGTCTGCTCACCCAGACGAAAGACGGCACCCTGGGGTACGGCAAGGGTCCTGCGACCTTGGGTCGCAATGGCCACGTTCGCGTACATTTCGGGCTTGAGCTCCTTGCGCGGATTGGGGATGGCGGCGCGGAGCTTGGCTGTGCGTGAAACAGGATCGAGCGCATCCGAAATCCATTCCACCTTGCCCTCAAACACCTTATTCGGGTACGCAATCACCTTGACCTTCACGGGACTCCCCGTCTGCACACGAGCCATGTCCACTTCGAAGACGTCGGCCAGCACCCACACCACATCGAGCTCGCCAATCGTGAAAAGCTCGACCGCGCCGCCACCTGAATACTGTCCTTGAACCTCAGTCCCAGGATTCACATTGCGGGAGATGACCTCCCCGCCAATGGGCGCACGCAATGTGTACTCCTGCGTCACAGTGTTGACAGAGCCAGAGCGCAGAAGCTGTGTCTTCTGCTGAGCACGAAGAAACTCCGCCTTGGCCCTGCTGAAGTTGTCCTCGGACATCTCGTAGTCCCTTCGCGAGCCGGCGTGGAGCGCGAAGAGTTCCTTCTGACGACTGAAATCGTGTTCGGCGGCGACCATGTCCGCCTGGGCCTTGACGACGTCGGCGTGGGCGCTGCCCACATCGGGCGAGGAAATGCGGACCAACGCATCGCCCTTGTTCACCCGCTGCCCCGGCTTAGCGATGACTTGAGTGACCCGGCCCGTCACCGGCGAAAACACGTGAGCCACTCTCAGATCGTCGAAGGTCACCTTGCCCCCCGCCGAGAACATGGGCATGAGGTCCTCAATCTTGGCGGACGCGACCTCGATCTTGGAGTCGTGCAGTTGCCGCGCCGTCAGTCCGATCTCACCGGACGGCAGGGGTGGGTTTTCAACCGCAGCGGCGCGCGAGCTGCAGGCAGAGGCGGCGAGCGCCGCGCACAGAATCAATATCGTTATTGCATGCAACATCTTGACCCTGGTGTAAGCAAGCTCCGTACCCGAGGTGAAGCATCCACCTGTGGCCGATCGCCGAGCACTTGCTAGACAGCGCACCGCATCCAGTCTGTACATTTTCGCTACACCTGGCGCATCTCTGCCATATTTGAGGGGTGCGAATCCCCACCAAACTCGTCCTTAGCCTTGCGGGTGCCAGCGCAATCATCCTCGGCGCCTACGGCGTTCGTGAACTTGGAAAAGAACAGCAGGACCTGACGGACGTGGCCAAGCACGACATGAAGGTGCTAGGCGCCACCCTGCAGGTGGCGGTCGAAAACGCTCTGCGCGACCATCAGATGGCCGACGTTCGCGAGATTCTGGAATCCCTTCGGCTGAAGGATTCCGGGATAGACGTGCTGGTCTTCGATCCCGCGGGCCATCTCACCACCCAACTCGGGACCAGTCCCAATTCGGCGGATCTCGTCCTCGAAGCCGTCCACGAGGTCCGCCTCTCCAAGGAGCCCCTTATCCACATCGAGGCACCGGGAAGGCTCTCACACATTGTGGGGGCCTTCCCGCTCCGCCGCGACGATGGCTCGGACTACGGCAGCATCGCAATCGTTCGTCCGCTGGATGTGCTGACGGCGGATCTCCGGTCGGAGACGAACTCGACCATTCTCTCCATCCTGTCCTTGATCGTTGGGGTGGCTGCCATCAGTTGGTTCTTGGTGCATCTCTACGTCGGCCGCCCGCTCACACGTCTGGTGACGGCGATGAAGGACGTCCGCGCTGGAAACCTGACTGCCAGCGTGTCCGTCCAGCGAGCCGACGAGGTGGGCACATTGACGGTTGAGTTCAATTCCATGGTGCGCGAGCTTGGAAGTGCGCGGCGCCACCTGATCGAGGCCGCCGAATCCCGCGAATCGCTGGAGGCGGGGCTGCGCCGCGTGGACAAGCTGGCAACCCTGGGCCAGCTCTCGGCCGGCCTTGCGCATGAGATAGGTTCTCCCTTGCAAGTCTTGTTGGGGCGGGCCCGCGATCTGGCGAGCCAGCCGGACATAACGCCCGCCGAGATTCGGCGAGCGGCACAGGTCTTCGAGGAGCAGTCGGATCGAATCGCGAGAATCGTCGAGCGACTCTTGACCTTCGCCCGTCGCCGGGCGGCCCGCCGCTGCGAGATTGATTTTGTCGCCACGATTGTCACCATCGTCGATCTGCTCGAACATGAGGCGCGACGGCGAGGTGTGCGGATTGAGTTCGTGCGCCCGAGTGCCCCGCTCAAGGTCGTCGCCGATGCTGACCAGGTTCAGCAGGTGGCGATGAATCTACTGAGCAACGCCCTTCGTGCCACGCCCCGGGACGGAAGGGTCCACCTCGAAGTTCAGGCTTCTTCCTTCACGACAGCGGACGGCACCATCAAGCACCCATCGGTGTCCCTGGTGGTTGATGACAGCGGCTGTGGGATAGCGGAGGAACTTCTGGGCCGCATCTTCGAGCCGTTCTTCACCACCTGGGCCGATGTCGGAGGCACTGGCTTGGGTCTGTCAGTCGTGAAGTCGATCATCGACGAGCATGGCGGCACGATTGCCCTGTCGTCGACAAAGAACCTGGGGACGCGGTTCACGGTCCACTTTCCGACAAACGGCGCCGCGCAGGCCAAAGGGATGGTCACATGAGCCTGGAATCGGGAAAGAATCTGCTTGTCATTGATGACGACGCGGCGGTCGTCGACTATCTGCGGGAGAGCCTGACCAAGAGGGGGTTCGTCGTGACGGGCCTCACGTCGCCCAACGAGGCGCTGGCCCGGATCAAGATCGATTCATTCGACCTCGTGATCACTGATGTGGAGATGCCCGAGATGCGCGGCACCGAATTACTGTCGGCCATTCTCAGCGAAAGGCCCGGCCAGCTGGTGCTGTTCATGACCGCGTTCGGGAGCATTGAACTCGCCGTCTCGACCGTCCAATCAGGGGCCTGCGACTTCATCGCCAAACCCTTCAAGATCGAGGCTTTAGTATTCGCCATCGAGCGAGCCTTCCAGAACCGTCAAGTCCGTCGAGAAATCGTCCGCTTGAGGAAAATTGTGCCCCCTGAACCGCCTGGCTCCGGGCAGATTGTCGCCGAAAGTCCGGCAATGCGGCGAGCACTCAGCACTGCCCGCAAGGCTGCAGGTGTGGACGCCACTACGCTCATCACCGGCGAGACAGGCAGCGGAAAGGGCGTCATTGCCAGGCTGATTCACGACTTGAGCGCCAGGCAGGCCGCGCCTTTCTATCATTTGAACTGCGCCTCGCTGGCGCCAACCCTGGTCGAAAGCGAGCTATTCGGCGTCAAACGCGGGGCGTTCACGGACGCGAAAGAAGACAGAATCGGCGCGTTCATTGCCGCGGGAAGCGGCACTCTCTTTCTCGACGAGGTCGGCGAGCTGCCGCTCGAAATCCAGGCCAAGCTCCTGCACGTTCTCGAAAACGGACGAGTGCGCCCTCTGGGGAGCACCTCCGAGGTGCCAATCAAGGCCAGGCTCGTCGCCGCCACCAATCGTCCCCTCGAAGCCTTGCTCAGCGAGGGACGCTTCAGGGAAGACCTGTACTACCGGCTCAACGTCATCCGCATCGAGGTGCCGCCTTTGCGCGAGCGGCACGAAGACATCGTTCCCTTGGTGGACCTGTTTCTGGGCCGCGCCTGTGAACGACAATCGCGCTCGATCGTTGGAGTATCAGCAGCCGCGATGAAGCGGCTGGTCGCCTACCACTGGCCCGGCAATGTTCGCGAGCTGGCGAACCTCATCGAGCGTGCGGTGGTGCTCTCGGAACACGACACGCTTCTGCCCGAAAGCCTGGACTTCCCAAAAACCAACGGCGTGGCAACGCTTCTAGCGCATGGCGCGGCAGGCAATATTCCCCTCGAAGAACTCGAACGCGCCTATGTCCGACGTGTCCTGGAAGAGCACGGAGGCAACAAGGCCGGCGCCGCACGCGTGCTCGGAATCGACCGACGGACCCTCTACCGGCTCATCAAAGGGTGAGGCGGTTTCCGAAGTCGGGCGCCTCTCAAAACCCCCATGGCACCGGCGGCACTTTCATTCGCCCTCACAGCAAGGTAGACTCGGAATAGTACTTGCTGCCTTCTATTGAAGCAGCACTGCGGCCTTGAGGGCAGAGAATCCGCGTTCCCCAAATGAGGTGACTCCGATGCCAACAAGCACAGCTTCGATCCCCGTTCGCCTGCGCAGAAGTTATGGCGCCCTGTCTTTCATGAACGCGGTCGTCTTGCTCTTGGGGGCGGGCTGCAGCAGCGCAACAATCGAAAACCAGACCTCGACAGGCGGACGCCCCCAAGGCAGTGGGGGAGGGTCAGGTACAGGCAATGGCGGCAGCGGCGGTTGCGGCATTATTTGCGTGGGCACAGGCGGCATCGGCGGCGGCGGCGGCGACACAGGCCCGCGGACTTCCAAGAACTGCGGGGATGGCGTGCTGGATCTGGGGGAGGGCTGCGATGACGGCAACACGACCAATGGGGACGGGTGCAACTTTCTGTGTCAAGTGGAAGCCAACTGGAAGTGCCCGACGCCGGGTAAGCCGTGCGAGTTCCTCGGGGTTTGTGGAAATGGCGTGTTGACCTCGAACAAGGAGTGCGACGACAGTAACACCAACAGCAATGATGGCTGCTCGTCGACCTGCAAGCTCGAACCGGGCTGGAGCTGTCGGGTAGCGGGAAAGCCTTGCGCACCTACATGCGGCGACGGAGAGGTCAGGCTTGGCAAGCAATGCGACGATGGCAATACGGCGAACGACGATGGCTGCTCATCGACTTGTCAGACCGAGCCCGGCTGGAGCTGCACGGGCTCGCCCAGCGTCTGCACAAAGGGGGAATGTGGCAACGGCATCGTCGAAGCCGGCGAAGGCTGCGACTGCGGAAAGGATCCGACCAACTTCCCAACCGGCTGCACAGGCCCGAACGGGCTCTTCAATGGCGACGGCAGCGGCTGCTCGAAAACTTGCACCGTCGAACCGATCTGCCGAGGAACAGACGGAACCGGGCCGACCCACGCCTGCGCCTCCACCTGCGGCAACGGCAACGTCGAGACTGGCGAAGATTGCGACGATGGCAACCAGATCGATGGCGACGGCTGCTCGAAGGCATGCAAGATCGAAGACGGGTTCAAGTGCGACAAGACGGAAAAGGACGACACCCAGCCCTGCACCCAAACTATCTACAGCGGCAATTGTCTAGAGCTGCCCATCAAGTATCGTGACTTCCAGAGCGAGCACGAAGCGAGCGGTCACCCGGACTTTTTCTACTACGGCGCGACCCTGCAATCGGCCAGCGTGGTCAACGTCAGCGGCGTGCAGGGCCAAACCAATCCGCTGAATTACAACAAACGCTATTGCGTGCCAAATTCGGCCGGTCCCGCTAGGCAGAATGACGCAACGGCGCGCTGTTGGGACATGGCGCAGGCAAACCTGGACACCAACGGCCGCCCTGCGTTCAATACCAGCCGCAATGGTGGGGGCGCCAACGCCACACTCTGTGATTGCCAATTTACCGACTGGAGCCACGACACCAATGGCGGACACGTGCCGGGCTACACAATCGCCAACAGCCCGACCAACGGTCTCACGTATGTTGGGGGATCGAGCGGACATCCGATGTACAAAGGCCCTGCGCCCGTTGCGAGCAGTGCCACCACGTTCGGCCAGTGGTGGGTCGATAGCAAATACACGAATGACACTCACACCGTCGCGACGCTGGAGCTCGGGCCGGTCGCCGGGGCGACAGGTCTATTCCGGTTCTCCAGTGCGCCCCATAGCGTGTACGGCAACTTCTTTCCTCTGGATCCGCCGGCCAACAACTTCCCCCTCTATTCGCTGACCGGAAGCACAACCGGCCCAGGTACGATACTGACATCAACCACCGGCAACAAAGAGCCGCTGCTCTGCAATCTCTGGCCGTACTGGTACAGCTCTGCGACCTTCGGGGCAGGGGCGAACTGCAAGGCCGATCAGTACGTCTTCCCGCCCAGCTTCGCACCTCTCGTTGATGGCGCTGTGTGGTTCGGCATGCACCCGAATGGCGACTGGATTCCCCAGGCCCAGGGCTGGTTCCACGATTCCTGGTTCTCGGTCGAGGCGCGCTACCTTTTCGCGTTCAACGGCGCCTTCCAGCTTCAATTCTTCGGCGACGACGACACCTTCGTGTTCATCAACGGCGTTCTGGTCATCGACCTCGGTGGCGTGCACCAGCGCCTTCCGGCCAGCGTGAAGGTCGACGACGCTGGGAACGCAAACATCCAAGAGGGCGGCAACGTCTACATGCCATGCACAAACCCGACTGGCCAGACCCCCTGCCCCGTGATCCCCGCGGGATTCGCCGTGGGCGATCTGGTTCCTTGCGATGGGAGTGCAAACGCAAAGGATCCTGTGACGAAGGTCGCCTTCAACTCCACCTGCGCGGCTGGCAACAAGACCTGCGACTGCCGGCAACGGACGCTGACGGCGACAGATCTCGGGCTGCAGCCGGGCAATACCTACGAGATCGCCGTATTCCAACGCGACGGGCACCCCACGGAGTCGAACTTCCAGCTCACGCTGAGCAAGTTTTCGACAACCGAGTCAACCTGCCAGCCTCGCTGCGGCGACGGCGTCAGGACAGGGAGCGAGGAATGCGACTGCGGCGACGGAACCGTGGACGTCCCCGCGAGCTGCCCCGGGCCAAACGACGACAACACCTACGGCGGCTGTACCACCACGTGCAAATGGGGACCGTACTGCGGCGACGGCGTCGTGCAGAGCCCGCAAGAACAATGCGACCAGGGCAAGCTGAACGGCTCGAACAACGGCCCGGATGGCTGCATGTTCGGCTGTCTCACGCCTCACTTCTGCGGCGACGGCAACGTTGACACGAATCTGGGCGAGCAATGTGATCTCGGGAAGAATAACGGCGTCCGCCTGGATGGCGACGGAATACCAAGTGACAGCGGCAGGATCCAATGCTCCACGGAGTGCAAGGCCGCCATCCTGTAGCGTCCGGCTTGCGCAAGTGACAAATCGGGGTCGAAGCACAAATCGCTTGACGGCCTCTTTTTGTTTCTCATATGTTAAAACCGGAATTGATCATGGTGAAGCACTCGCCACAGAAGCCGCGCGCCAGGTCGGTCGACCTGTACCTGCACGCCATCATGCTGCTTACCGATCGCGGTCAGCAGGCTGATACCGGCGATGTGGCAACCCGGGTTGGCGTCAGCCCAGCTGCGGCGAGCCGCATGATCAAGAACCTGGCACGCAAGAAGCTTGTGCGGCTGGAACCGTACCAAGGCGCCGAGCTGACCGCAGAGGGGCTCCATCAGGCGTTGCGTGTCGTGCGACGGCATCGGTTGCTTGAAGTCTTCCTGCACAAGATCATGGGTTTCGACCTTAGAGAATCGCACGAGCGAGCCCTGCTCATGCAGCCGACCATCGACGACGTGTTCGAGGAGAAGCTCGACGTCATGCTCGGCCGGCCCAAGGTCGATCCGCACGGGCAGCCCATCCCTGCCAAGAATGTCGCCTGGCCGAAGCTGGCCGATTCCCCGCTGCTGGAACTTCCGGCCGGCAGCACCGGCCAAGTCTCGCGCGTCACGAGCGAGGATGAGGATGCCATCAAGTACCTTGAGAGCCAGGGCGTCCGCCCCGGTGGATCAATCGTTCTCGAAGGCATCGCGCCCTTCGATGGCCCGGTCTCGGTGCGCATCTCCGGCCACGTGCGCCACCTTGGCCGCCGTCTGGCGCAGTTGATCAACGTGGAGAAACCTACGGCGGCGAAGGTCATCGACAAGAAGAGGAAAAACGCAGAGCGAACCGACCCAAGGCAGTTGATATGATGCCGGCCTAGATGCCGGCGAAAGAGACATGGAACCCCCGAGTAGAAACAGTCCCCATCTTTGCAGCCTAGGCCAGTAGGGCAAAGGTGTGCCATCAGCCAATCATGGGTTCGGCCTGATTGAGCTGGGCGCGCGCCGACCTGTTGCGCTTGGCAAGCGAGGCGCGCCATGACGAAAGCGTCCCGTCCCCCTTCTTTGCCCCTGCCCATCCCCCACGACTGGGGATCGCCTTCTTTCTGGATCAGCAAGACGATTCATAGGCTCTCGCGACTCAAGCGCCGGACCCTCATGTTCCTGGCGGTGCTGGGTCCCGGCATCATCACCATGGTCGCCGACAACGACGCCGGCGGCATTTCCACCTACTCGATCACCGGCGCCCAGTACGGGTTCAGCCTGCTGTGGATCTTGCCCATCCTTTTGCCGGTGGCCTACTTCATTCAGGAAATGACCGTCCGCCTGGGCGCCGTCACCAAGCGCGGTCACGCCGAGGCGATCTTTGAAGGCTTCGGGAAGTTTTGGGGATGGTTCTCCATCTTCGACCTGGCCGTGGTGAATTGGCTGACCCTGGTCACCGAATACATCGGCATGACCGCGGCCATGAGCATCTTCGGCGTGCCGCCCTGGATCACCTTTCTTGTCGTGACGGCGGTCCTCACGGCCGTTGTTCTTAGCGGGCGCTACTGGACCTTCGAGAAGATCACCCTGCTCTTCTGCGCCTTCAATCTCGTGTACATCCCGGCCGCCTTCTGGGCGATGAAGAATCCGAACGTCCCCGGCTGGGGCGCGGTGGCCAAGGGATTCTTCCACCCTACCTTCCAGGGTGGCTTTTCCACCACTCTGCTCTTTGTCATCCTGGCCAACATCGGAACCACCATCACCCCCTGGCAGGTCTTCTTCCAGCAGAGTTCGGTGGTCGACAAGGGCCTCGACATCAAGGACATCAAGTACGGCAAGTGGGACACCTTTGCCGGTTCTTTTCTCACCTGTCTGGTGGCGGCCTTCATCATCATCGCCACCGGCGCGGCGCTTTACTACCACGTGCCGCCGATCACGGTGGAGGACGCCAAGCAGACCGCCTATGCCATTGCCCCCTTGATTCCCGAAGGCAAAGGCCGCATCGCCCAAACCCTATTCGCCATCGGGCTCTTTGATGCGGGCTTTCTGGGCGCACTGTGCATTTCGCTGTCCTCGTCATGGGCGGTGGGCGAGGTTTTCGGCTGGGCTCACTCGCTCAACAAGGGCGTGCGCGATGCCCCGTGGTTCTATGTCGTCTACATCTTGACCCTGCTCACCAGCGGGGCGGTGGTGCTTATCCCCAACGCGCCTCTCGTCCAGATCACCATGTACGTTCAAATCGTGGCGGTCACGCTGCTTCCCGCTGCCCTGATCTTCCTGATTCTCATCCTCAATGATGAGGGTTTTATGGGGAAGTACGTCAATACCCTTTGGCAAAACATTGTGAACTGGGCGATCGTCATCGGCATCATCATTGTCTCGACGGTCTTCGCGCTCACCACGCTCTTTCCCAACCTCCTCTCCAAGTCTTGACAGCGAGGACACCCATGACTAATGGTGAGAAGGCCCCAGCGGGCACCACACTCGACTTTCAATTCTATTACTTCTCCGAGCTGTTTGAGCGCAAGGTGAGGACCAGTGCCGGCAAGAAGATAGGGCGGGTCGACGACCTAGTCTTCGGTACCAAGGAGCCCTACCCAGAGGCCATCGGCATCTTTCTCGATCATGGGATTGGCCAACCGAGTGAGTTCGTCCCCTGGAAGAACGTCCAGCGCATCGAGCCCAATGCGATCGTCGTGGCCCCGCCCACGCAAGGCGACAGGTTTCCGCCGTTTGTGGACCAGCCGGGCTGGGTGCTGGTCCACAAGCACCTCATGGGCCGTACCATCCTCGACATCGACGGCCGCAAGACGGAAGCAGTCAACGACGTGCAGTTGCTGCAGAGCAACGGTGGCATGGTCCTCGTCCATGTCGATACGTCGCTCAACGGGTTTCTGCGCCACTGGGGCCTGGGCCGGCTGCACGTGATCAAGGACCGCCTGATTAGCTGGAAATACGTCCAGCCGCTCAACGTCGAAGACGCAGTGGCCACCGACAAGGTTTCGCTTTCGCTCAAGCGCGAACAGCTTGCGGAATTGCCAAGTGAAGACCTCGCCGACGCGCTCGAAGAACTCTCGGGCACCGAACAGCAGGCGCTCTTCTCAGCCCTCGACGACGAGAAGGCGGCGGAAACCCTGCTCGACGCCGAGCCGCGGGCACAGCGGCAGATCATTGCGTCGCTGCGCAAGGAGAAGGCCTCTTCGATCCTTTCCGAGCTTTCCGTGCCGCAACTGGCGGATCTGTTCTCGGTGCTGCCGCAGGACCATGTCATCGATCTCCTCGAAATGTTGCCCGCCGATCACGCCGTGCGGGTCAAGGCGATCCTCAGCGAGCGTGAGGTCAACGCCGGGGCGCTGATGAGCAGCGACTACGTGACGATGGGCATGGACAGGAAGGTTGGCGATGCGCTCACTGAGCTGCGCCGGTCGGGTCGCGAGAGGGATTCCATCAGCTACGTCTACGTCGTCGAGGGACCGAAGACCCTGCGCGGCGTGGTTGACCTTCGCGACCTGGTGTTGGCCAAAGACGACGCAACCCTGGGCGACATCATGGTGGAACCGGTAATTTCCGTCGACGAGAAGGATCACCGCGACGATCTCCACCCGCTGTTTGCCAAGTACCATTTCCATTTGATTCCCGTGGTCGATGTCAAGGACAGCATCCTGGGCGTCATTCGCTACGGGGACGTCATGAAGAATCCGCCTGGGAGAGGGAGGTAGGCCATGCCGCCCGTGAAGATGACTCGGACGACGAGGACGGCCCTGTTCTTCCTGCGCTTCTATCTCCTGATCTTGGTCGGGCTGCTGGTGGTGCGTTTCGTGTTTCGACGGTGATCTGTGCGAACCAAACCTACCGGCGCCACCAAGATCTGTCTTTGCGCCTTCGTGATCTTTCAGGCGTCGGTACTTCCGGCCATAGCGCGCACTGAAGAAGCCGTAGCGCCAACGCAAAGCGCGGACGTTGTCGCCAGCCCCTCGCCGCTGCTCAAAGGCCCGTTCTACAACCCGCTCAAGATCGAGAACTGGCAGGCGAACTTCCAGTCGACCTATATCTGGCAGAAGAAGCCGTCGCTGCACGCTGTCTACTCCGGCGAAAACAGTCTCATCACAGCGCCCGAGACCGGCTACACCCTGACCGCCACCTTGATGCTGGGCTACCGACCGTGGATCGGTGGCGAAATCTTCGTCAATCCCGAGATCATTCAGAGCGAGGAGCTGTCCAACCTGCACGGTTTGGGCGGTTTGTCCAATGGCGAAAACCAGAAGAGCGGCGACCCCAAGGCCAAACTCTACCGGGCGCGCCTGTTTCTTCGACAGACGATTCCCATCGGCGGCGATTCTTCGGCAGTCGTCTCGGTGCCGAACCAGTTTTCCAGCTCAGTCGCTCGCCGAAGACTCGTGGTCACAATCGGCAACATGGCGATAACCGACATCTTCGACGGCAACGCCTTTTCCCACGATCCACGCACCCAGTTCATGAACTGGGCGCTGTGGACCTACGGCGCCTTCGACTACGCCGCCGACTTGCGCGGGTACACCTGGGGGGGAGCCCTTGAGTACACCCATGACAACTGGGCCTTCCGACTCGGGCGCTTCGCCCAACCCAAGGAATCCAATGGCCTGTCCCTCGATTTCAATCTCACCGCACACTACGGCGACAACCTGGAGATCCAGCACGATCACGTCCTGCTGGGGCGACCCGGGAAGGTGCGCGTGCTGGGATTCCACAACCGCGCGAAGATGGGCAGCTTCCGCGATGCGCTCGCGTATGCGCAAGCCAACGGCAGCGCTCCCACTGTGGCGGACGTTCGCAAGACCCAATCCAAGCTCGGCTTCGGTGTTGGCCTTGAGCAGAGCATCAGCCGAGATGCCGGACTGTTTGTGCGCTTCAGCTTCAACGACGGACAGACGGAAACCTACGCCTACGCGGAGATCGAGCGGTCCTTGGCCTTCGGCGGCACTGTGAGGGGCAGGCTCTGGCTGCGACCCGACGATACCTTTGGACTTGCCCTGGTCGGCAACGGCCTTTCTGCCGCTCACCGCGACTACCTGAGGGCCGGGGGTCTGGGCTTCTTCATCGGCGATGGACAGCTGAACTATGGCATCGAGCAGATTGCCGAAGCGTTTTACGCCGCCAGGGTCTTCGGCGGGCTATGGTTTTCGCTCGACGGTCAGTATGTCGTGAACCCTGCCTACAACAAGGATCGGGGACCGGCGAAGATCTTGGGGTTCAGGTCTCACGTCGAGTTCTGAAAGACACCCTACTCTTTCAGCTTCCGGTACAGGGTCCGCCGGTTGATGCCCAGAACCCGCGCGGCGCCGGCCTTGTTGCCTCCGTGCTCCTCCAAGACTCGTCGGACGTAGGCGCGCTCGATCTCTTCGAGCGGAGCGCTGCCGTCGGCGCCCTCTGCCAGAAGGGCCGCCACGCCGACATTCTTGGGGAAGTCCAAGTTCTCTGGGCGAAGAGTGTCATGATCGCACAGTGCCACGGCGCGCTCGACGATGTTCGCCAGTTCGCGAACGTTGCCGGGCCACGGGTACGCCGCCAGGCATTTCATCGCCGCTGCCGACACGCCGATGAGTGGTCGCGACTGCCGCTCACAAGCCCGGTTCAGAAACAAATCCACCAGGCTCGGGATGTCCTCATGTCGCTCACGCAAGGGCGCAATCTCGATGCGAATGATGTTCAGCCGGTAGTACAGGTCCTGCCTGAACTGCCCCTCACGCAACAACGCCTCCAGCGGACGGTTGGTGGCGGCGATGAGCCTGGCCTTGATCGGCACCTCGCTGGTACTGCCCAGGGGTCGAACCCGTCCCTCTTCAAGAACGTGAAGGAGCTTGGCCTGGAGTTCCAGCGGAATTTCGCCGATTTCGTCGAGAAAAAGCGTGCCATCACCCGCCGCCACGAACGCGCCCAGCCTGTCCTCTTTCGCGTCGGTGAACGCCCCCCGTCGGACCCCGAAAAGCTCGCTCTCGACCAACAGGGGTGGCAGCGAGGCGCTGTTCAGATGGTAAAAGGCGCGCTCCCGTCTTGCGCCCGAGTCGTGGATCAGTCTGGCTACCACGCCCTTGCCGGTGCCAGTCTCGCCCGTGATGAGGATCGTGGCATCTATCGCCGCCGCCTTTCGGGCGGTCTCGATCACCTTCCGCATCGCAGGACTTTCGGCCACGACGTGCCCAGGGCCTTCGAGCGACGATGTCGGTCGCAGACGAACGATTTCTCTGCGGATCTGACGGTCATGCAGAGCGCGCTCGATGGCAAAAACCAGGTCCTCGATCTTGAAAGGCTTGGCGATGAAGTCGCAGGCACCTGCACGAACCGTTGAAACCGCGAGTTCGATACTGCCGAACGCCGTCATGAGCAAGACCAGCTGGCTGGGTTTGTGGGCGAGAATCGCTGCCAGCAGGTCGGTGCCTCGCATCTGGGGCATCTCCACATCCGTGACCACGAGGTCAAAGGGATCGGTCTTGATCCGGACGAGCGCCTCCACCGGCGAGGTGAATCCGGCAACCTCAAAACCGTTCTCCGTCAGACTCTCGCAGAGCAATTCCACCACGCCCGCGTCGTCATCCAAAACCAGGAGCTTCCTTCTCGTTTCTGTCATGCAACCAATCCCTCAAACGTCGGTGCGCCGGCTACCGGAAAATGCACGGTGAACCGTGTCCCCACATTCTTCTCGGTGAAAACGGCAATGGCGCCGCCATGGCCATCCACAATCGACTTGACCACCGAAAGCCCCAGTCCGGCACCTCCGGCTTCGGACCAGGTCGTAAAGAACGGTTCAAAAATCCGACCGAGCGATCCTTCGGAAATTCCACAGCCGGTGTCCTCGACCACCAGGGACACCGATGGGCGCTCGCCCGTGCCTTCCGCTGTCTTGAATGAAGATCCCGCCAGGGCGAGTCTGACCAGCCCGTCAGGCGGAGTGGCCCGCAGGGCATTGCTGAGCAGGTTCAGGGTGACCTGCTGAACCTGGTCGACATCGGCCACGATCTTGAAGAGCGCGTTCGGGCGCTCGAATTCCAACCGCACGCCTCGTCGACGCGCCTCGTGCGCAATCAAGTCGACGATCGGCGCGACGGTCGCGCCCACGTCGATTTCGCCCCAGTGGGCCGGCTTGCGACGAACCACGGCCAGGAGTTGCTCGACGATCTTCGCGATTCGATCCGATTGCTCCTCAAAGATCCGGGCGATTCGGCGAACGTCTGCCGGCAAATCGGTGCGTCCCACCAAGGCACGCGCGCGCCCGTTCAAAATCTGCAACGGCGATCCTATCTCGTGCGCCAGTCCCGCCGAGAGCTGCCCCAGGGTGGCCAGCTTGTCCACTCGACGCAGTCCAGCTTCCAGTGCCTCGCGTGATTCGGAAGCCTCAATCAGACTGCGGCGCGCGTTTTCCAACTCGCCCACCATGGAATTGAACTCAGCCGTCAACAGGCCCAGCTCGTCGGATCGTTGCACCGAAACGTTGGCAGTCAGATCCCCGGCCCTGACCTCTTTCATCGCCGCCATCAGCTTCATCAGGGGACGACGGACATAGAGATGCACCAAGAACCAGGCCACGCCCGCAACGCCAGCGATCAGGGTCAAGGTCGAAAAAGTGGTCGAGACAGCCAGCGCCCTCAGATCTGCCCTCAGGCCATCCAGGGAACGCACGACCGCCACGCTGCCGAGATTGGCGCCGTGCTCGCGTCGCAGCGGGAAAATGCCGACCATCCGAGAATGCGCCGCGGGACCAAGGACGCGAACCACGGCCTGCTGCGATGCCGTCACCTCTTGGGCCGCTTCTCGCACCAGCTCCGCCGAGCTTCGACTGCCGAAAGGGTGGCCGGTGAACAGACCCGCGGCATTGAAAAACAGCACGTCGATCGCCGAATCCTTGAGCTTGAGGGGCTCAAGAATTTCGTGGATGTCGGAGATCTGCTGATCGCGCAAAGCATTCTCGATCGCAACCTGCAGGGCGGTTCCGAGCACCCTCATCTCGCGCTTGGCATTGTCCGTCAGTTCCCTTTCTTGCGTGCGAAACTCGCGAATGTGGTGGGCTCCGAGAATGATGGCGCTGGCGCCGGCAAGACCGAGCACCAGCTTGGTAGGGACGCGCACGATGGAAGCGTGGCAGGAATGCACAGTCGGATCAACGCCGTCGAGCGCAGTTTAGGAGCCCATCTGGTAGAGAGGCGGCCTGCAGTCGCCGGATCTGGCGCCCGAACAGCGGCCGCAGGTCGCCTCAGCGAAACTGGCGTCGATGGGCAATCGCCGACTGTGGCAAGAGTGCACAGGTGGATCGAAATGGACCAGAGGCTCGGCACGCTTTCGCCTGTCCTCCTGTGGTCTGCCTCATGGTCTCCCAACTGCTGTGGGCGCAATCGCGCAAGAACCGCGTATTCAGCGCGTCCACCGAGGAAAACTTCCTCCCGTGGAAACTTCCTGGTTCAGCGGTGGCGCACAACCAAGGTCCGGCACCGCCCTTGCAGCTTGCCGCCCAGAACCTCGCAGGTTCTCGCTACCTGGCCCACGACGGAGGAAACAAATGCGTGCACCGAAAGTTCTTGGACGGAAAGCACCCGCCGCGAAGGCAATGGTCTTCATGGCTCTGGGTTCAGTCGCCCTGCTGGTCGGCTGTGGAAATTCCACCGGCACGGCCGGCGGACCCAAAGGTGGCTCGCCTGGGTCCGGCGGAACCAGCAGCGGCGGCGGTGAACAGAGCACGGGCGGGATTGCCGCCTCGGGTGGAAACTCGGGTGGAGGCGGAATCTTGGCCACGGGCGGAACCACGGACTCGGGCGGAAATGCCGGCAACAGCGGAGGCACCCCGAGTGGTTCCGACACTGGAGGTGTGGCCGACTCCGGTGGATCCCCCGACACGGGTGGTTCCGCGGATCTTGGGGGCACCCCCGCAGCGGGCGGTGCCGCCAAATCTGGAGGCGCGGCAGGAGGCCGCAGCGGCGGCAAGACCGGCGGCGTTGCCAGCGCGGGCGGCGTTGCCAGCACGGGCGGCGTTGCCAGCACGGGCGGCGTTGCCAGCACGGGCGGGACGTCGATTCCCTCTACAAAGCCGACGCCCCCGATTGGCTCGGGCCACTACCAAATGGAAAACCTCGATCGCGGCGTCGTGGCGGTGAAGGTCACCGGCGGCGTCTATGTCGGCTGGCGCATGATGGGCTACGAGTACACCGGAACGGCCGCCGACACTTCGTACAACCTCTACAAGGACGGCACCAAGCTGGCCAGCGTGACAGACAGCACGAACTATCTGGATGCGGCTGGCACCTCCACCTCGAAGTACACGGTGAGCGCCGTGCTCAAAGGAGTCGAAGGTCCGCAATCGGCTCCGGTCGCGGTCTGGGCACAGCAATACTTGAGCATTCCGGTCAGCCCGCCACCTGATGGTCCGCTTGGCGGAAAGTACAGCCCGAACGATTCCAGCCCGTGCGATCTCGACGGTGACGGCCAACTCGACATCGTACTCAAGTGGGATCCGTCGAACTCGGCAGACTCGTCGTTCTCCAACAAGTCAGACAATGTCTACATCGACGGGCTCAAGCTCGACGGAACCAAGCTGTGGCGCATCGATGTGGGTATGAACATCCGCGCCGGCGCGCACGACACGCAGATGTCGGTCTACGACTTCGACGGCGACGGGAAGTGCGAAGTGGCGTTCAAGACCGCGCCAGGCACCAAGGACGGCAAGGGCAACTTCCTGACGAAGGGGCCAGCGGCGGGCGCGGACAACACCAAGGACTACCGAGGTCCTCGCGGCATGGCGCTAGGTGGACCGGAATGGCTGACCGTATTCAGCGGCGCGACCGGGGAAGAACTCGACACCGTCGAATATCCAGTGCTCTATGCCGCTCACAACTGGGGCGATACCAACGGGAACAGGTCGCACCGCTACAACGGCGGGTTCGCGTTCGTCAAGGACACGCCCGCTGGCGGCGGTCCCGGGGTTGCGAACGGGCTTCCGAGCATCATCCAGCAGCGTGGCTACTACACGGTGCTGACCATGTCCGCGCTCACCTTCCGCAATGGCGTGCTGGCGAAGAACTGGGTCTACGACAGCGTGACGTCCATCCCCAACGGCGGTGGCGCCCACTCATGCATGGCGGCTGACGTTGACGGGGACGGCGCCCAGGAGATCATTCCCGGCGCCCGGGCGATCAACAGCGACGGAACTTTCAGGTGTGACTCGGGAATGGGTCATGGCGATGCCATAGACATTGCGGAGCTGATTCCTGGCAAGGGCATCACGGTGTTTGCGATTCACGAGGCTCTGGGTGGCAGTGATGCTCACGATGCCGCCACCTGCGCCACGTTCTACTACAAGATTACCAACCCCGGTGTCGACGCCGCTCGCGGCCGAGCCGATTACGTGGGCGTGGGCGACGAAACCAGCGCATCGTGCAATGGTGGTGGAGCCTCGGGCTTGTGCCTCGGCGGTACCGGCAGCGCCCCCTCGGCTGGGAGCAACTTCGTCATGTACTGGGATGCCGATGAGTGGCGTGAGCTTGAAGATGCCAACCACATCAGTAAGGCTGGCGGCGCCACCCTGCTGACCTGCGCCCAATGCTCGGGGAACAACAGCACCAAAAACACCCCGACTTTGACAGCGGATCTGCTGGGCGACTGGCGCGAGGAAGTCATCTGGCGTGAATCGACCAATACGGCCCTGCGGCTGTACACGACTACGGACGTGACCAAGCGGCGCATCTACACGCTCATGCACGATCCGACGTACCGCGCGCAGGTGAATTTCGAGCAGTCCAGCTACAACCAGCCGCCCCACACCGGGTTCCGCATCAGCCCGAACATGGCCGATCCGCCCGTGCCGAGTATCCATGTGAAGTAGGCCACAGGCCGAGACCGTCGCCCGCAATGCTTCGTCCGGCTGCCCTGCCCAGCGCTATCATCCTCCTTGGCCCAGCCGAGGCAGGGCAGCCATTTTCTCCGCGCCTCGCGGCGCTGCCGACCCAACCTCCATTGCCGTAGCACCCCAGAACTCTTCTGGGGCACGACACTACCCGCTGGCCCCCTATGCCGTGGGAGGTACGGGCGGGGCTGGCGCTGACGGGGCTGGCGTCAGGGCGCTCGACATTGTGCCTTGGAGTTTTGGCATCTCTGTCAGGACCAGCGGGAGAAGCTCGTCCATGCGCTTGACGAAGATGATCTCGATCTCCTTGCGCGGCTGCTCAGGGATATCGATGATGTCCTTGCGGTTACGCTCAGGCATGACGACGCGCTTGATGCCGGCCCGGTGCGCGGCCAGGAACTTTTCCTTGATACCGCCCACAGGCAGAATCAGCCCACGCAGGGTGATCTCGCCGGTCATGGCCACGTCGCTGCGCACCGGCTTGCCGGTCAGCAGCGAAACCATGGCCACGAACATCGTCACTCCGGCGGACGGGCCATCCTTGGGAATGGCCCCGGCGGGGATGTGTACGTGGATATCACTGCGTTCGAGGAACGTTTCCTCAAGCCCCAGCCAGCGGGCACGGGCGCGGATGAACGACAGCGCCGCTTGCGCCGATTCCTTCATCACGTCACCGAGCTGCCCGGTCAGCACCAGATTGCCCTTGCCGTTCATGCGGGTGGCTTCGATGAATAGAATGTCGCCGCCCACCGGCGTCCAGGCCAGTCCAGTCGCCACGCCCGCCTCAGCCGTGCGTTCGGCCACCTCGGGCAGGAACTTCTGCGGACCCAAGAAATCGGGCACGCGGGCCATGGTGATGGTTTCTTTTTCGGTGGCCTTCTCTTCCGCCACCAGCACGGCCACCGCGCGAATGACGTTGGCCAGTTCACGTTCAAGATTGCGCACGCCCGCCTCGCGCGTGTAGCTGTCGATGACTTCGACGACGGCGGCGTCCTCGAAAACGACCCGTTCACCGCCGAGGCCATGCTCATCCAGTTGCTTCTTGATGAGGAACTGCTTCGCGATGTTCAGCTTCTCTTCGCTGGTGTAGCCCGGGATCTCCAGCACCTCAAGCCGGTCGCGCAGCGCGGGCGGCACGGGATCGAGAATGTTGGCGGTGGCGATGAACATGACCTTGGACAGATCGAAGGGCACTTCCAGGTAGTGATCCGAAAACGCGTGATTCTGCTCGGGGTCGAGCACTTCCAGCAAAGCCGCTGCTGGATCGCCGCGGAAGTCGTGCCCCAGCTTGTCGATCTCGTCGAGCATGAACACGGGATTGTTCGATCCCGCCTTCTTCATGCCCTGGATGATTCGGCCAGGCAGCGATCCAACGTACGTGCGGCGGTGACCGCGGATTTCGGCCTCGTCGCGCACGCCGCCCAGCGAGACGCGCATGAATTTGCGGCCAAGGGCGCGCGCGATGGACTTGCCAAGCGATGTCTTGCCCACGCCAGGCGGACCGACCAGGCACAGGATCGGACCCTTCTTGTCGGTCTTCAGCTTGCGCACCGCCAGGTATTCCAGGATGCGCTTCTTGACCTTCTCCAGGTCGTAGTGGTCGGCGTTGAGAATGTCGCGCGCCGCCGGGATATCCAGCTTGTCCTCGGTGACGATCGCCCACGGCAGCTCGACCAACCATTCGAGGTAGGTGCGGGTCACCGTGTACTCAGCCGATGACGGCTGCATGACCTTGAGTCGTTCCAGTTGCTTGAGCGCCACCTTCTCAGTGTCGCCGGGCATCTTGGCCGTCGTGATCTTCTCACGGAAGTCGTCCAGGTCGCCGCCCGTCTCGTCAATCTCGCCCAATTCCTCTTTGATGGCCTTGAGCTGCTGGCGCAGAACGTACTCGCGCTGGTTGCGCCCCATTTCCTCCTGCACCTGGGTATTGATCTTCTCGCGGACCTTGAGCACTTCGTGCTGCCGCGAAAGGAACTGCAACACACGCCGGAGCCTGGCCTTGAGGTCGACGATCTCCAGAATCTCCTGCTTTTCATCGACCTGAACGTCCAGGTTGGACGTGATGAGGTCGGCGATCTGCCCGGGATCGGTCACGTTGTCGATGAGGGTGGACGCCTCCTTGGGCAACTCGGGCATCAACTTGAACACCCGCTTGACCACGTCCTTGAGATTGAGCACCAGGGCATCCATCTCGGCGTTGCTGCCGAGCGCGTCGGGCAGGGCTTGCACCTTGGCGGTCATGAAGGGGTCCTGCGTCCCGGTCTCGAGCAGCCGAACGCGCGAAATCCCCTGCAGGATCACCGAGAAGCTGTCCTTGGCCAGCTTGATAACCTTGAGGATGCGGGCCGCGCAGCCCACCGTGAACAGGTCAGCCGGGCCTGGGTCCTCGGTGCGAGCGTCCCGCTGGGTGACGATGCCGATGATCGGCCTTTCCTTGGAAATGGCCTCTTCGACAAGCTTCACCGATTTCTTGCGTCCCACGTCGATCGGTATGATCGACCCAGGAAACAGAACCGAGTTGCGTAGCGGGAGTATCGCTAGAACTTCGGGAATATCGATAGGACCCTCGGGGCCGGGTTTCTTGGCAGGCATTGCACAAATCGTAGTACGCACCGGACCCGGGCGCGACAAGATTTCCGCTGAAACAATCTTGCCGCCAGCTATCGCGGGATTGCGAGCACTAGCGTCGCTTGTCGGGAACCTGGGCCTTGGGCTGGGGCGCCATGACGCGCACCGTACCAGCAGGCCCGCCACCAGTCGTTCCGGCTGTCAAGGCCGGCGGTCCCACCTCTCGTTTCACCCCGTGGTGCGCGAGCAGCTTGGCTTCGATCTTCTTGGCGGCGTCGGGGTGTTCGCGCAGATACAAACGCGCGTTCTCCCGGCCCTGGCCGATGCGCTCGCCCTCGAAGCCGAACCAGGCGCCCGACTTCTCGACCACGCCGCATTCGGCGCCCAAATCGACCAGATCGCCCTCGCGGCTGATGCCTTCGCCATAGAGGATGTCGAATTCCACCTCGCGGAAGGGTGGCGCCATCTTGTTCTTGACCACCTTCACCCGCGTCCGATTGCCCACGACCTTTTCGCCATCCTTGAGCGCGCCGACCCGCCGAATGTCGAGCCTGACGCTGGCGTAGAATTTGAGTGCGTTGCCACCCGTGGTGGTCTCGGGGTTTCCGAACATTACGCCGATCTTCATGCGGATCTGATTGATGAAGATGACCAGCGTGTGCGACTTGGCAATGGTGCCGGTCAGCTTGCGCAGGGCCTGGCTCATCAGGCGCGCCTGCAGGCCAACGTGCGAATCGCCCATCTCGCCCTCCAACTCCGCCCGCGGGGTCAACGCCGCGACTGAGTCCACCACCACAATGTCGACCGCCCCGGAGCGGACCAGCATCTCGGTAATCTCAAGCGCCTGCTCGCCGCAATCCGGCTGCGACACCAAAAGATCGTCGGTGCGCACGCCAAGCTTGCGCGCGTAGGTGACGTCCAACGCATGTTCGGCGTCGACGAAAGCGCAGATGCCGCCCAGTTTCTGGGCCTGCGCCACCACATGCAACGCCAGCGTGGTCTTGCCCGATGACTCGGGACCGTAGATCTCGACCACGCGGCCGCGCGGTAGCCCGCCGATGCCGAGCGCGATGTCCAACCCGAGCGATCCGGTTGGCACCACACGAACCTCGGGCGCAGCGATCTCGTCGCCCAGGCGCATGATGCTGCCCTTGCCGAATTGCTTTTCGATGGTGGAAACGGCCAGATCAATCGCCTTGTCGCGCGCCGGATCCCGCTCGCGCGGCGCCGCGGGCGCGGCCGGCTTGGCGGATTCGGGTTTGTGTTCGTCTTTCTTTTCGGGCGAAGCCATACGGGTCTCCTAAATCACTGCGAGTGTCGGCGTGCGAGATCAAGGGCGAAGAAGGCCGCTGCCCGCCGGATGCGCTCGCGGTCGCCGCTGAAAAGTTTACTGACGGCCTTGGTGGGTTTGGCGCTGGCCAGGGCAAAGCACACTGTGCCCACCGGCTTGTCGCCTGTTCCCGCTGCGGAAGGGTCGCGTTCTTTCGCTGGCCCCGCCACGCCGGTCATCGACACCGCGATGGCAGCGCCAGTCACGCGCCTGGCCCCTTCGGCCATCTCCTTGGCGCAGGGCTCGCTGACCGCCCCGCTCTCCGCGATGGTGGTTGCCTTCACGCCGAGAACATTGACCTTCACGTCGTTGGAGTACGCCACCACGCTGCCCACGAAGAAGTCGCTGGCGCCGGGCACCGACGTGATGAGCTGTCCTGCCTCGCCGCCGGTACACGATTCGGCCAGGGCCAGCGTGGTACCAGCCGCGCGCAAAGCTTGGCCCACCACCAGCGGGAAGGTTTCGCCGTCTATGCCGTAGATCCCTGGGCCAATCCGTTTGCGCAGGTCGCGATCCACCTGCTCCAGCAGCTCTTGGTTTCGGCCGGATTCTGGCCCGCGAATGACCACCTTGACGTGGTTTTCGGGCGAGTCAGTGCGAAAGTGCAAGGTCGCATTGGGGATGCCGTCGAGCAACTTGGCCAGGCGGTGGTCGATGTGCGATTCGCCCATGCCGTAGACATGCCAGGTACGAACGGCCGCCGCCGGCACGCCCTGCGCAGTCATCTTGGCCCGCAACTTGGGCGCCACATGGTCGAGGTAGATGCGCTCCATCTCCCGCGGAATCCCGGGGAGAAAGAAGGCCGCACACCCGCCGAGGTTCACGAGGAATCCCGGCGCAATCCCCGCCCCGTTGGGCAGCGCCTCAGCGCCCAGGGGCACGCGCACCTGGCGCAAGTTGTTGGGCGTCAACTCGAAACCATGGGCGGCGAATCGCTTCTTCATCGACTCAAGCGAGGCGGCGTGCGGCTCGACCTTGACCCCCAACATTTCCGCCACGACATCCACGGTTCGGTCGTCCTCTGTCGGCCCAAGGCCCCCTGTCACTATAACAACCGCAGCGCGATGCGCTAACTCATCCAAGGCACGCCGCATCGCGTCTGGCTGGTCAGCCACGACCCGTTGCTCGCAAATCTCAAGACCGGCGTCAGAGAGTCGGTCGGCCAGAAAAGTCGCGTTGGTGTTTGTGATCTCGCCGCGAAGAACCTCGTCCCCTATCGCCAAAAGGGCCGCGATATGAGGCGCCACAGCGGATGACGCCGGCGCAGAGGCGTCGGGTACATGAGCGGCTTTGGGTTTTACGGACGGAGAGCTGGTAGTTGCAGGCTTCTTGGCCGCTGCCTTGTGCCCTTTGCCCCGCGGAGAGATAGACATTCGTTCAGTACCTTATCCACGGGATGTCACAGCGTCAACTACGGAAAGCATCCCGGTCATTGCTCGATCGTGCGCTCCAAGGTTGACAGGAGCGACCGACAACGCTCAACTGTACCGCTGACTATGCATATCCGCTACGCTGCCAAGACGGATCCGGGGCTGAAACGCAACCACAACGAGGACTACTTCTGTCTCATCGAGGACGAGCAGCTCTTCTTGGTCGCCGACGGGATGGGTGGCCATGCCAGTGGCGAGGTGGCCTCGAAGATGGCCGCCGACGTGATCCGAGAGTTTTTCGCGCGTTCCAAAGACGACGATGCCACCTGGCCCTACAAGATGGACCGGGCCCTGTCGTTCCTGGAAAATCGCCTGGTGGTGGCCATCAAGCAGGCCAACAAGAGGATCCACGAGGCCGCCACACGCGACGTGCGCATGACCGGCATGGGCACCACCGTCGTCATCGGCCAGATCTTCGATGACAAGTTCTACATCGCCCACGTGGGCGATTCGCGCTGCTATCGCGTGCGCGACGGCGTGGTCGACCAGCTCACGCGCGACCACTCGCTGCTTGAGGACTACAAAGAAGCGCGGCCGGGCATGTCAGAGGACGAGCAGAAGAAGTTCCCGCACCGAAACGTCATCACGCGCGCGCTCGGCATGAAAGACACGGTCCAGGTCGACATCTCGTCATCTGACGTCAAGGACGGCGACATCTTTCTGCTTTGCTCGGATGGGCTGTCAGGCATGGTGGAACCTCCGACCATGCGCGATCTGCTCAAGGTGGGCGCCGACCTGGACGACGCCGCCCAGAAGCTGGTCGAGGCGGCCAACAAAGCCGGCGGCACCGACAACATCACCGTGCTCCTGCTCGGCTGCCGACAGAGCTAGCCAATCGCTATTGAACTTTGCAGTAGTACGCGCTGGTGTTCAGCGTGCCGGAGCCGAAGAAGACCTCGGCGCCGGATTGAATGCTGGTCAGGTGCTTGGAGCTGTTGAAGCCGCGGTTGGCGACCAAGTACTGTAGAAAGTCGTTGAGGTCGACCAGGCTCGAGTTCGTGTTGGCGGAACGCACGAAGGTGTGGACGGTCCAGGTTTGCACGGTCCCCTCCCAAAGCTCCCAGGTGGTTCCACCGAGGGTGATCCCCTCTGTCACGGGACTGCCGGCTGGAGATAATGAGCCTGTCCGGTAGAGCCAGACCATGACCTCGTCGCTCGGCTGATTCGCCCCCAGCCCTGAACTGTCCGGGGTTGCGATGGAATGGAGCCAGAGATCGTAGGAAACGTTGAGCGTGAACAGTCCAGGATCGCTCTGCGTGACCGAGAAATCCCACCCGGACGGGATGGCATGATTGCAGGCAAGTTGCAGGGGAAGTCCGGTGTCGGGAATCTTGAGCCCCCACTGCCAACCGAGGACCACGCTGGGGTAGGCCTTCACGGTGGAGGTTCCCACATTCCAATGCCAACTCGATCCCCAGGCGAGACTGTCGCCAGTGAGGCAATCCAACCAAATGCACTGCTCGCCCACCGTATCGTTGGGCGAGCGTCCCCACACGTTGTTGTTGAGCCAGTAGGGCCAGGTTCCTGAGCGAATGACTGAACTGTCGACGCAGGTCTGCGTCGATGCCTTCAAATCTGGGCTGCAGGCATTCAAGGCAGGGGCATTCGCGACGACAGCGGGTCCACAGTCGCAGGCCATCCATCCGCTGCCGTCAGCCTTGCACATCTGCCCGCCCGGGCAGGCGGCCGGACCCACGCATTCTTGGGTGGCATACGCCGTACAGACGGCGCCGGGCGGTGCCGGGTCGCCCCCGCAGCCGAAGGCGATTACGCCCAGGCACAGCAACACCCCGGCGAATCCGCTGTAGATGGCAAGGCTTTGTCGTTCCATGAGTACGCGCCTATTCAAAATAGACGTCGTCGACCCAGAAATCCGCGCTGATCGGCGGCGCCGCGGCGTTCTGCGGGCCATTGACCTGGAAGAAGATTGTGTACGCCGTGGTGGCGTCGAAGGTTCGCGAAGGCGCGGCATAGCCCCAGCCTTCCTGGTAGAGATCACTGAACTTGACCTCGAATCTCTGCCAGGTGTTGGTGAAGGTCACGTAGGTCGAGAAGCTGTCCCAGCACTGATCAACGGCTGCGTCGGTGTGGCCACACTTGCCGCCCGAGGGGCTGGTGTCGATGTTCGCAATGTGAACCTTGACCCGATTCCCGAGCGAGGACATGCCCCAAAAGACGATGCCGCTGTATTTGCTGATGTCGACAGGGACAGCCTCTGTGGCATTGGCCGCGAACCAAAATCCCTCTTCGCAAAAGCCGTAGAGATCGGCGATCGAGCATGTGATGTGTGCAGCGTGTGTACTGATGACGCCATTTTGCGTCTCATGGGGGGCAGGCAGCACCGAATAGCTGAACGGGTCTGGCACGAGGGTATTGGCTATGTTCCCGGCACTGCGGTAGGCGCCCCAATAGCCAGGAAACAGGTCAGCCGCGCCCAGACTGATCAGGATCGGCCCGTTGGGCGCCGTCGTCCCTTCCATGTCATCGATCAGTACGAGATTCGGTGCCAAACCAGTCTCCACGGCTGAGTCTGCGGGGCTGATGGCCCCTGCGTCGGCCGCGGCAGCGCCGCAGTTGCAGGCCGACCAGACACTGCCATCGTCGCTGCAGGCCTGCGCTCCTTGGCAAGCCCCAGGACCAACGCACGCCCGTGTTTCGCCGGGAACGCAATTCTGGTTCTGCGCCTTGAGCGCGGAACCGCCCCCACCACAGGTGTTCAAGCCGAGCAAAAAACCAGCACTCACAAGGACACAAGACAGTGCACGCATGTTGCTCCTCCCGTTGACTTCCGAGGGTGAACCCGTTCACCCTCCACTAGCCCAAGAGTCGCGTGCCGGTCAGAAAGGGTCAGCTCATCCGGGCATTTTCGAGCGCGGGCGCTGCGGGCAGGTCGATGATGAAGCGGGCGCCGGTTGCCACCTCGGGGTCGAGTTCGAGCGTGCCGCCGTAGGTTTCCACGATGGCGCGCGAGATCGACAGGCCCAGACCTGTGCCCTGGCCCGGGGGCTTGGTGGTGAAGAAGGGGTCGAAGACCTTGCGGCGAAGTTCGCGGCCAACGCCCGGCCCCTGATCGCAAACCGCGATGCGCACGCGCCCTGCTGCGCTTTCGCAGGTGACGGCCGCCTGACCCTTGCCCCCCATCGCATCAGCGGCGTTGAGCAGAAGATTCACCAGAACCTGGGTCAGGCGGCCCTGCGACACCATGACCGCGGGCCACGGACCTGCTTCCGGAGTGGCCGTGATGCGCACCTCGCGCAGGCGAGCCTGCGGAGCCAGCAACGCCTGCGCCGACCGAACCACCGCAAGCGGATCGACCAGCGACGGCTCCTCGTGGCTGGGACGCGAGTATTCGAGCAGATCGCGAATGATGCGTGTGATCCGCTGGGTTTCGGCCTTGACCCGGTCAAGGGCATCGCGCCGTTCAGCATCCGGCAGGGCTCCGACGCCTGCCGCATCGGCGCGCAAGATATCGACGTAGCCAAGGATCGCGGCCAGCGGATTGCCGATCTCATGCGCCACGCCCGCGGCGAGTTGCCCGACCGACGCGAGTTTCTCCGAACGAATGAGCTGCTCGCGCTGAGAGGCCAACGATGCCGTCATCTGATTGAAAGAATGGGCCAGGGCGCCGAGTTCGGATGGCCCCGGCAAGTCGATGCGCTGGTCCCAGTCGCCCACGCCAACTTGCGCAGTGGCCTTCTCCATTTTTCGGAGCGGCCGAACCACCATCTGGGTCAGCAAGATGTAGCCCAGGGCCAAGACCAGCAAGGCATCACCGCAGACCAGCGCCAGCAGCAGCCAGCCTGAACGCCTCAGCACAACCTGTACCGGCGCAGGCGCGTCCAGCGCCACACGCGCCACGCCGACGATCTTTCCCCTGGCTTCGATGCCCGCGTAGGCCAGGAGCTGGGTCACGCCGAGCAGATCCCGGTAGTGCAGCACCGGCGGAATCCCCGCTGCGACACTGTTGGCTATCGCTGGATCGATGTCGCCGGTCGCCCGCGGCGGCCAGGATGCGACGACAGCGCGGCCGACTGACCGCACGGAAAACTGAATTCCCCCGGTCTTCTCAGACAGCGAGGCCAAGGCCGCGCGCATCTGTTCGCGACTCTCGGACGATGTGATGTCGGGGTGCCGGTCCGCCACCGCCGAGGCCATTCGCGCCAGGGCCGACGCCAACGTCACCGCCTCGGTCTCGCGATAAGCGCGCAGGGTGTCGCTGGCGGCCCACAGGGCGAGAAAACCAGTCGTGACGATCGCGACCAGCGTGACAGCGGCCAGCCCGAGCAGTATCTGGGCCCGCAGGCCAAACCGACCCCTGCGCTTTTTGTCGGGAAGGGCGACGTTTACGCTGCTCACGCTTTGTCACACGATAGCACCGGCAGGACGGAACGAGATCGCCCTCGCCTGAATTAGGTTCCTGGCGCCACACGACTTGCTACAATGGGTGTCGGCATGCCACCAAGTTCGCCCCCGCCAACCCCAGAGCCCGTCAAGTTCGACGAGATCCTGGCACGCATGCGTGGCCTGGTCGAAAAACTGGAAGGCGGCAACCTCTCGCTCGAAGAAGGTCTAGGTTGCTTTGAGGAAGGGATGCGCCTGTGCAGCCGCGGCGCCGAGGTGCTCGACCAGGCGGAAAAGCGCGTGGAAGTCTTGTTGGCCAACACCGGCGGCGGTCCCCGTACGGCTCCGCTCGCCTCCCCACCCGACCACGAAGGAAACGAGTGAGCAACTTCGATCTGGAATCCTGGCTGAAGACCCGACGTGCCGAAATCGATTCTCTGCTGGCGACGCGACTGCCTGTCCTGGCGCCAGCCCAGGATCCGGGCCGTTTGGTCGAATCCATGCGCTACTCCTTGCTGGCACCGGGCAAGCGGCTGCGTCCACTGCTTGTCCTGGCCGCTGCCGAGGCGGTGGGCCGCGAACCCGACGAGCCCTTGCGGCTGGCCGCCGGTGCGGTCGAGCTGGTTCACTGCTACTCGCTCATCCACGACGACCTGCCGGCCATGGATGATGATGACTTTCGGCGCGGAAAGCCGACCAATCACAAGGTGTTCGGCGAGGCCATCGCGGTACTGGCCGGGGATGCGTTACTGACTTTGGCGTTTGAATGGTTGGCCGAAGCAGGCACGGCAGCGGCTGGCGACGTTGCTGGCGCGTCACGCGCTCTGCGTGCAATCACCGCGCTGGCGAAAGGGGCGGGCCTGTCAGGGATGGTGGGCGGCCAAGCGCGCGACTTGGGAGAGCCGCCGCCCGGTACCCTGCAAGCCGTCGAGTTGTTGGCGGCTGAAAAGACCGGCGCCTTGTTCCGTTCGGCGCTGGAGGTGGGCGCCGCCCTGGCAGGCGCCACACCGGCGCAGCAGGATGCGTTGGCTCGCTTTGGCATGGACTACGGCGTGGCGTTTCAGCATGCCGATGATCTTGCCGATGATGAGCATGTGAACACGCAGAACGAAGCCCGCCAGCGCCTCCATGTGCTCACTCAATCAGCGCTTGGTGTTCTTACTCTGTTTGATGGACGAGCGGAACCACTACGCGCCCTGGCCCGCCGCCTTGCTGGCGGCTAGCATCTTGGTGGTGGCATCCATGAGGTACCCGACGTGACCTGGGACGACGTCACACGGGTGGAGGACAAGCCACCGGGAACAATCAAGGCTCCCTCGAAGCGCGACTGCGCCTGCCTGATCGTGCTGGCCGGAAGCGCCATGGGCGAAATGTACAAGCTCACGCGCGAGCGAACCGTCATTGGTCGTGGCCAGAAGGCTCAAGTGCGCATGATCGACGACGGTGTATCGCGCGAGCACTGCGAGATCGTCATGGACGGGGACAGGGCGGTGTTGCGCGACCTCAACTCCACCAACGGCACCTTCTGCCGAGGCACCCGCATCGAGCGCCAGGAGTTGGAGGACGGGGACAAGATTCTAGTGGGCTCGGGAACGGTTCTGAAGTTCACCTACCACGACAGCCTGGACGAAACCTTCCAGCGGCAAATGTACGAATCGGCTCTGCGCGACGACCTGACCAAGGCGTTCAACAAGAAGTACTTCACCGACCGGGTGGAAAGCGAGTTCGCCTACTCCTTCCGGCAAAGGATACCTTTGGCCCTGGTGACCTTCGATGTCGACCATTTCAAGGAGGTCAACGACACCTACGGCCATCCGACGGGCGACTACGTGTTGGCCGAGATGGCCGCCGCTGTGCAGGTCATCGTGCGCGTGGAAGACGTGTTTGCCCGAGTGGGCGGCGAGGAATTCTCCATCATCTGTCGAGGCGCCGACATCGCCCAGGGCCGCATCATCGCCGACCGGGTGCGACAGACGGTGTCGAGCCACGCCTTCGCCTTCGCTGGCAAGAACATACCGATCACCGTCAGCGTCGGGGTCGCGGCCATCCAGGATCCCCGCATCGTGGATGCCCAGGGATTCGTTGCAGCGGCAGATCATGCCCTATACGAGGCTAAGCGCACCGGCCGCGATCGCGTCTGCCTGTGGCGTTAAGGAAAGAGTATATACTCTGAGGCGCGGACGTCCGATGCACCTACAGACTTTCCTTGACCCCCAGTTTGCCGTCTACACGGTCATCGCGCTCGTTCCCAACCTTCTCCTCATTCTGTGGGCCATGGCGCGCTTGAGCCACGATCTGCGCCTGCTCAAGCAGAAGAACGCCATGTTGGAAGACGACATCAACCTGCTCGATCAGAGCATCAGCAGTCTCACGGCGGAATTCCAGGGCATCCGTCAGATCGAGAACCGCAAGGCAGGACTGCTTGGCAAGGCGTCCGCCCCGCCCCCTGCCAAGACACCGTAGTCGCCCAAGTGCCCACGCGGAACCTCTCGATCGTCGCCCTGCTGGCGGTCTTCGTCCTGCCGCACGCCGCGCTCGCTGGCGAGCCGCCCGAGGGCGAGGAAGGCGCCGTCGCTGAGACAAGGGACGACGACGCGCCGCCGGCTCCCCGCCGCGCCCCGGTTCCATTCGACAAGCACTGGCTCGATCCGTTCTTCGCCTCGGGACCGGCCCGCGCCGGCGCCGACCTTTTCCGGGCGGGCGACTTCGCGGGGGCCGCGCCGAAGCTGGCCGGCGCGCTGGCGGCACTGTCCAAGCACGCTCCGGAGCGTGACCAGGTCCGATTTGTCCTCGCCCTGGCCAACATGAATCTGAACGCCTGGCAAGTCGCCGGCGATCTCTTCGAGGACCTGTGGTCCACCTACCCCGGGCTCGCTCCCTATCACGCTTACTATGCCGCCCGCTGCCGGCTGCGCCGGGGCGATCCTGAAGGCGCGCTCACCTGGGCGGCGCGCGTGCCTGCCCACACTGTCCCCGAGGCTGAAGCCGTGCTGGTCAAGCTAGATGCCCTGGTCGCGCGAAAGCGTTGGTCCGACATCGAGAGCGAGGCCAAGGCTTTCATCGCCCACTTTCCGTCCGGGCCACGCCGGGCCGAGGCCAAGTTTCGCCTGGCCGAGGCCATGCAGCAGTTGCAACGCCCGACCGAGGAAATCGCCCAGATTCTCCGGCGAATCTGGGCCGAGGCGCCGCTCGAACCTTGGGCCACGCGGGCCAACGACATACTGCAGACCCTGGCCAAGTCGGCCCCCAAGGCCGCGTCGGTGACTTTCAGCGCCGAGGAATGGATCACGCGAGGCATGGGTCTGTTCGACAAGAATCAGAATTCTGGCGCTGAGACGGCCTTTGCCACGGCCCTGACAGCGACGGGACTGGACGCGCCGAGTGAGTGCGTGGCGCGCTTCCACCGTGCCCAATCGGTGTGGAAACAACGACAACGCACGCGCGCGGTTCCGCTGTTTGCCGAGGCCACGACCGCGTGCGAACACGTGCAAAACCGCGACCTGGCGGTGCGCTCGCTCTATCAAGGTGCGCGCTGTTTGGCAGCGACGGGCGAGCGTGACCAGGCCCTCGCCCTGTACGCACGCATCGAGGCAGAGTTCGCTGAGCATCGCCTGGCAGACGACGCCCGCTTGCGCGCCGCCGAGGTGCTGACTGATGCGGGCGACGACGAGGGCGCCGAGCAACGCCTGCGCGATCTGCCCGATCGCTATCCCAAGGGCGACGTGGCGAGCGAGGCCCTATGGCGCCTGGCCTTTGCCGCCTGGCGCGCCGGCGATCTGGCAAAAGCCAGCAAGTGGCTTGGCGAGGAGCTTCGCCTTTTCCCGCGCGAGGAGATCTACTACGCGGCCGGGCGGGTGCCCTACTGGAAGGGCCGCATCCTGGAAAAACAAGGAGCCCGCGACCAGGCCCGGCAATCTTACACGCATGCGGTACGCGAATATCCCCTTTCGCTGTACGCCTTGCTCGCGCTCGAACGCATGCGACACAGCTTCCCGCAGGCGCGGGCCGATCTCCTGCGCGAGTTGCGCCCTACCCTTGCCAACGAAAAGAAGCAAACGGCCTGGGATTTTCGACCCCAGCCCCTTTTCGCCGACCCCGGCTTCCTGCGCGCGGTCGAGTTGGCCCGTCTGGGCCTAGGTAGCGACGCGCGCCGCGAGCTCGGCCGACTGGGATTGGGCACCTCTGACCACAATCCCGAATCGAAGGCGACCCGCGAACCTTCACGAGAAGACGCCTACTGGATCACGGCGATCCTTCTTGATCGAGGCGGGTTGTGGAGCGCCTCGCACGCCATTCCGCGCTCCACCCTCACCGCCTACCGCTGGTCGTACCCGACCAATGCCCACCGCGAAGCCCAGTGGCGCCTGGCCTATCCGCGCGCATTCCCCGAGTTGGTGAGCAGGAACAGCAAGGCCAACCACGTTCCCGAGTCCCTACAACTCGCCATCATGCGCGAGGAGAGCGCCTTTTCCCCCAAGGCTGAATCCTTTGCCAACGCCCTGGGGTTGACCCAGATGATGTTGCGCACGGCCCAGCGGTTCGCGACCGGACGGGCCACCCGCGAGACGCTGCTGGATCCGGCCAAGAATCTGGAAGTCGGGTCGCGCTTCCTGGCGTTCCTGCTGGAACACTTCAGCGGGGCGCTTCCCCTGGCCATCGCCGGATACAATGCGGGAGAGGGCGCCGTGGATCGTTGGCTGCGCGAGCGCGGCACCATGGAGCTGGACGAGTTTCTTGAGACGATTCCCTACGAAGAAACCCGCAACTACAGCAAACGCGTGCTGGCCTCGGTGTTCGTGTATTCGTGGCTGTACCACCACGACCAACCCGTGCCCGCGCTCTCCTTCTCGCTACCCAAGCCCGAAATCAAGAAGGCGGCGAAGTAGCTAGTTCTTCTTCCGTCGACCGAAAATTCCGCGCTTCTCCGACGGGGGTTCGACCTTTTCGCCGCCCGCGGCGGCAAAGGTGCGCAGGGCTTGTTCTTGTTCGGGCGACAGTGACTCGGGGACCACCAGCCGGAGATGCACGATGAGGTCGCCACGGCCACGATCCTGCAATCGGGGCAATCCCTGGCCGCGCAAAACAACCGTGGCCCCCGGCTGCGTCCCCCGTGGCAGAACGACATCCACCTCGCCCTCGAGGGACTGCGATTTCACAGTCGTCCCGAGGGCGGCCTGTGGGAAAGAGATGGCGACCTCCGTGTGCAGGTCGGCACCGTCGCGCTCGAAGCGCGCATCCTCGGCGACTCGGATGTGGACGTACAGGTTGCCCGCGCGTCCGCCCCCTGGCGCGCCCTCACCTCGCCCGGCCAGCCGCAGGGTGGAACCGTCATCCACACCCGCAGGCACGCTGAGTTGCAGGCTCTCCTCGACCACATGCAGGCCACTCCCGGTACACGAGGGGCAAGGCTTGCGCACGACTGAACCCTCACCGCGGCACATCGGACACGCGGTGGATATCCTAAGAAATCCCTGCGCATGCACGACCTGGCCGCGTCCCCGACACTGGGGACAGGTCTCGCGCGACGCTCCCTTGGCCGCGCCCGATCCGCCGCAATCTTCGCAAACGATGCGCCGCTGCAGCTTGACTTCCTTGGTCGCACCGGTCGCCACCTCGGCGAGAGTGAGCTGAACCTGGGTCTCGATGTCGGACCCGCGCCCGCCCCCAGGTCCCGCGCCGCCAAACCCGCCGCCAAACATGTCGCCGAAAATGTCAGAGAACGCCGAAAAGATGTCACCCACGTTGCCGAAGCCGCCGCCGAATCCACCCCCGCGCGGACCATCGTGACCGTAGCGATCGTAAAGCGCACGCTTCTCCGGTTCCGCCAACACCTGATAGGCCTCTGACGCTTCCTTGAAGCGCGCCTCGGCCTCACTATCGCCGGGGTTCCGGTCTGGGTGCAGTTCAAGGGCAAGCTTGCGGTATGCCCGCTTCAACTCGGCCGCATCAGCCTGACGGGACACGCCGAGCACTTGGTAGTAGTCTGGTTTTTCACTCACGGGGACGAGGCGGTAGCGTACCCGAAAACCGTTTCGCCGCCACCGGTCGCGACTTCAATCGATGGCGCCGATCCATCGCGTCTTGTGGGCCGGCTCAGGATCCTGAATACTCATGTTCTTGCTTCACCAGTCTCTCGTCGCCCTGTCCCCCCCGAATCGCATGCACGCGCCGCGATCGGACCAGGAGTAGCTGCCCTTGCCGCGTCGTTTTCCAGACGATCCCGCCCCGTGGGAGGCACTGCAGACCCAGTATCTGTTCCGCAGGCCGCCCTGGTTGGTCCTCCGCCACCAGCATTTCCGTCTGCCCAACGGGCGCGAAATCGCCGACTACTGGATCTCGGAATATCCGGCCTGGGTCAACGTCGTCGCAGTGACCACGTCGGACGACGTCGTCCTCATTCGACAGTACCGCCCGGGCCTGGGTGACGTGCACTACGAAATCCCGGCCGGCGTCGTCGATCCGGGCGAGGAAATCGAGGTCGCGGCTCGGCGCGAACTGGCCGAGGAGACCGGGTACGGAGGCGGGCAGTGGTCGTTGCTTGCGCGCCTATCGGCCAATCCCGCCCTGCAAAACAACATCACCACAACCTATCTTGCCGAAGGTGTCGCGCCGCTTGGCAGTGCCCAACCCGAGGCGACCGAGGATCTGCGTGTCCACCTCGTGCCCGTTGGCAAGATTTCCGAGATCATCGACGGCGGCGACATGATCCAATCCCTGCACGTCGCCCCCCTTCTGCGCTATCTGCTGCGCCGACGTGCCTGAGCTGTACTTAGTGCGGACAATCCAGCACGATGGGCACGTTGTCGTGGTCGGCGGTTGTCACGGTCTTGCAGTACGCCCCGGAGAGCACAATCTCGCTGAAGTCGGAGCCGGAAAAACTCCACCCCTGATCGCGTAGTACCTTCTCCTGTTTGATCTGGACGACCATCTGATCCGGGTTGCTGGGCGCGGGATCCAGGGTGAACCGACACAGGTTCGCCTCCACCGCCGTCATAACGGTGTCGAGATAATCGCGCAACGCCTGTTGATCCGCTGCGGCCTCGAACTGCGGAGCGCCGTTGGTGAAGTAGTCCGCGTTGCTTGCCGCCACTGCTGCGAGGCAAGGCGCGGCGGAGGCATCGCTGTTCAGCGAGACGATGAAGGTCTGCACCTGGTTGGCCCCCAACTTGGAAGCCTCATCGATCGCCAAACCGCAGATGGAAGTATCGGTGGACGAGCCGTCGCCGCAAGTTGGATCGCGATCGGTCGCCAACAGCACGAAATAGGCGGAGTGTCCCTGCTGTCCCTCATCGGCGAAATACACCCGGCACTGGTCCAGCGCTTTGTGGGAGGGAGAATCGGTCCCCGCAATTTGGCAAACTGGGTCGCCGAGCCCACACCCCGGCCCGATCTCGTTCTGGATGTCCGTGAAGTGGTTGGGCGCAGGCGGAACGGAAACCGGTCCAGCACAACAAGCCGCGGCGCCGCAGTCCTTCCATGACGGAAACTGCTCAAGGCCAAACTGGATCCTCGGATGGGAATGGATTTGATTGCCAATCACTTCCCAGAATGTCTGGAAACGGGTGGCCGAATCGAAGCCATTCTTATGCATAGAGGAGGAGCGGTCGAGGGCTATGATCATTTCGACCTGGGGCTGGATCACGTTGAGGTACTCACAGTGATCCGACCCGTGGGTCCAGAATCTGTCTTCCGGACCAGACTGGTCAAAGGAGACGTCCGGCGACGCATCGTCGCCTCCGATTCCGCCCACGTCACCGGGGTTTGCGCCTGCATCTTCCACCGCCACCACTGCGGGCAAGTCGACACGAACCGAACAGGAAAGCCCGCCGAAAACCAGCAGCGATAGCACCATCGCCTTCAACCGGTTTGCTCGCGTGGCCCTGAGAACCATCACAGCCTCGTCGCTCAACGCAAGCGCGCGACCAGTTTGACGACCTCGTCGCGACGCTCGCTCTGCGGATAGCGCACCAGGAATGACTCTGCCTCGGCCAACGCCGCAGACTTGTCGCCCACCCTGGCTAGGGTTTCCAAAATCGACAGATCCGCCTCAGCCCGCAGCAAGCCATTCGGGAAGCGGTTCCGGTAGGCCCCCCACGCAGCAACCGCTGCCCGCGGCCTGCGCAGGCCGTCGCGCAAGACGCGGCCCATTTCGTAAGCCGCATTCTCCGCGGCTGGCCCCGCACCCTTGGCACAGTGGGTGAGAAGGGCAAGGGCATCCTCCGTTCGACCTTCACCAACCGCCTGCCGCGCCTCTGCCAATTCCACGCTCGCCGGGCCGCTTTCCACCGGCGTCGAACTTGCCACAGCAGGCGCGCGTCGCAGGGCCGCACTCGACAGAGCCGGCCGCCGTTCGACCGCCGCAGTGGCCAGCCCACGAATTGGGCCAGCCCACGAATCCCCCTCGACCAGACGAACCGACCGATTGCCCCGCCACACCTCCACCACGCCCTCCTCGACTTCCACCGAAACCCGGGCGTCGTCCACTCCAACGTGGAACTTGGTTCCCACCACGGTAATGACATACGGCCCGGCAGACACCGCAAAGCGGGATCCCGGCGCCTGGTGGGGAACCTCGAATTTGGCCTGGCCTCGTTCGACCGAAGGCCGGCGCTCCGTGTCCCAGCTCAGGACAGAGTTGGCATCCAGCTCGACTCCCGCACCACCGACCAGCGCCACGCGCGCCTTCTCGCCCCGGCCGGTGCGCACCGGCGCTCCCGTGCGAACCGGGGACACAGCCTCAGACGCCACTCGGCCAGGTTGCGAGGTCGACGCAACAGCAGCCTTCTTGGCCGGTGCCTGGCCTCTACGCGTGGCTGGGACTATCCACAGAACGGCCACCACGCCAACTGCAACCAGCGCCCCGGCCAGGGCCGGAAGCGCAAACCATCTGGCCCGCCGCACGGGCAGACCCTGGCTCACCAGCAAACCTTCAAGCCGCGTCCACACGCGACGTCGCGCCACCTCGTCGCCGGTGCGCTGCTTGGCCGCCGCCAGTGCCTGGCTCAGCCATTTTTCCGAGTCGCTCGCCTTGTCTATGAGCCACTTCATGTCGTTATCCTCCGCGCCGCCTTGACGAGTTCCGCCCGGGCGTGGCGCAGCCGGGACCAGACCGTGTTGGCCGGACATCCCATCACGTTGGCAATCTCATTCACGCCCAACCCCTCGATCTCGAACAGGACGATGACCATCCGTTTCTTGGGCGAAAGCTTGGCCAGCAGCATATCGAGCAGCCGCAGCTCCGATGCCTTCTCGGCCGGGTCAGGCGGAAGCTCGGGCTCGCCTTCGTGCCAAGGCAAAATGGAAAGATAGGAACGCATGCGTCGCCTGCGGCCCAAATGGGAGGCGTGGCGGGCAGCAATGCGATAAATCCAGGTCGAAAGCTGCGCTTCCCCACGAAACCGCGCAAGCCCGCGATAGACCGCAACAAACACCTCTTGCGCCGCATCCTCGCGTTCCTCGGGAGGCACGCCCAACGCGCTGACAAAACGAAAGACCGGCTGCGCATAGCGATCATAGATCGCCCGCCAGGCCAGGAGATCTCCGTTGCGAAAACGTTCAACCAGGGCCTGGTCGTCTCCGACGGACTCTGATCGCTGGCTTCCCGTTGAGTACTGTTGGTTCATGTGTTCAGCCAGCGCGGCGTATCCACGCAATGTTACCGCGCCTGGATCGTTAGTGCCGCCAGCCCCCCTGCTTCGTCACCGAAGCGACATACCAAGGGAGAAGCCCACGTCACCAAAGACGCGCGGCGTCGAAAAGGCAACCGCGTCAGCCCTGCGGTCGACATAGCTATAGCGCACAGGGGCCACGGCCAAGTCGAGAGACAGACGAGCAAAGAAGCGTTTCCCCAAGGGCACCTGTGCGCCACCGGTCACCGCGCCCGCGACTGCAAAGCGATAATCCCACTGCACATTCGTCTGGTACCTCGCGCCGAGAATCCAGCAGTCCAGCAGCGCGGCTAGGCCGAGTTGCATTTCCACGACCGATGCCGCATGCCTCCACATGACCTCCAGCCCTGCGGGAATGCGCATCATCTCGCCATAGCCACCACTCCAGTCATGCCGGCGCCAGCCCGAACTGCCGCTCCACAGGCGCACCAGAAAACCGGTGTCCGCGCGCGAGCCTAGCGTACGCGCGAGCGAGAGTCGCAGTTCATACGCCTCCAAACCGGATGTCTGGTTGGCAAGCCTTCGGGAGGAGCCAAGCGCCAGGTCCCACCTGGGTGCCATGGGGATTCGCGCAGCGGCAACGGCCGGCGGAGGCGATCGCAGAGGCGATGGCTGAAGCGATGGCTGAGACGATGGTGGAGGCGCGGTTGGCGCTACGGGCGGCAGCGGCTTGCGCACGACTTCCGACTCCGGCAGCTCGACCTCTTCGAGGTAGCGCTGAACGATGATGGCAACCGTGTCAGCGAGAGCAGCGCAGTCGCGCGCATGGGCAGTACCGGGCCTGGCCAGGATTCGGAAGAGCCGCAACGTCCCCTGTTCGTCGATGAGCGAGACACTCGGTTCCTGGGGTGTTCCGGGTGGCGGCAGAACCAATGTCAAGCTGGCGTCTGAATCGAGTCCGCGCGTCTTCTGCGCGGCCGGCGCATGTTCCAGCAAAGCAGCCGAGACCTGGCGCGCGGACGGACAGCCCTCATCGGGGCCGGGTGCAACCAGCACCGAGACAGCGCGCAAGGTCAGTAGGGCAAGAGACGGCTGCACGAAATTGCCATTTTACTCTCGAACCGATCCAAACGCGTCCCCTGACGACGCGTGGAAGTCTTACTAAGGGCGGGCGATCTCTTCGACGAAGTACGCGCTGCGATGGCGCGCGTTGGGAAGGTGCGAGTCCCAGCAGCCCGGCGAGCAGAACACCAGTCTGATCTTACCCGCGTTGCATGTGGAGACAGAACAGCGAATCAGTCTGGCGCCCCAGGCGATGGGTTTGCGGCACATGGAACAAACGAGAACCGGCGTGGTTGTCATCAGCCAGTCCCTTTACCACGTTGGCCAGCGCCTCGACTACTGTGGACGAACACGGCGGAGCGAAACAAAAAAGCCCGGCTGAGAATCCCCAGCCGGGCCAATTGCGAATCAAGGAGCCGAGAAGGCTCCGGTCCTGCTACTTCTCGGACTTCGCCTCGGTCTTTGCTTCCAGCGGAATGCGCATTCCGTAGAACGACCGGTACACGAAGTAGAAGGCAACCAGGAGGAATCCCGCGGCCAGGGCGCCACGGAGTCCGTCGTTCTTGAGCTGGACCGCCAGCTCAACCGCCAGCAAGCCGAAGAGGGTGGTGAACTTGATGACCGGGTTCATGGCCACCGACGAGGTGTCCTTGAATGGGTCGCCCACGGTGTCACCCACCACGCAGGCAGAGTGCAGCTCGGTGCCCTTCTCGTTGAGTTCGGTCTCGACGATCTTCTTGGCGTTGTCCCAGGCGCCGCCAGCGTTCGCCATGAAGATGGCCTGGTACAGACCGAAGAGCGCGATGGAGATCAGGTAGCCGATGAAGAAGTACGGCTCGATGCAGGCAAAGGCCAGCGTGCTGAAGAACACGGTGAGGAAGATGTTGAACATGCCCTTCTGCGCGTACTTGGTGCAGATCTCGACGACCTTCTTGCTGTCGCTGACCGAGGCCTTCTCGCTGCCTTCCAGCTTGATGTTTTTCTTGATGAACTCGACCGCACGATAGGCGCCGGTGGACACAGCCTGAATCGAGGCGCCGGTGAACCAGTAGATGACCGCGCCGCCGGTGACCAGGCCGAGCAAGAAAGGCGCGTGCATGAGCGAGAGATGGTCGAGGTTGGTGGTCAGCTTATCGGTGAGCATCATGATGATGGAGAAGATCATCGTGGTGGCGCCCACCACCGCGGTGCCGATGAGCACAGGCTTGGCCGTGGCCTTGAAGGTGTTGCCCGCGCCGTCGTTCTCTTCCAGCAACTTCTTGGCATTCTCGAAGTTGGGCTCGAAGCCGAAGTCCTTTTTGATCTCTTCCTTGATGTTGGGAATGGTCTCGATGAGCGACAGCTCGTACACCGACTGGGCGTTGTCCGTGACGGGACCGTAGGAGTCGACCGCGATGGTCACCGGGCCCATGCCGAGGAAGCCGAAGGCGACCAAGCCAAAGGCGAACACCGCCGGACCGATCATGAGGATGTCGAGTCCCAGAGTGCTGACCGCGTAGGCGCCAGCCATCAGGGCCACGATCACCATGCCCATCCAGTAGGCAGAGAAGTTACCGGCCACTAGGCCCGACAGCACGTTGAGCGACGGTCCCCCTTCGCGCGAGGCCGTCACGACTTCCTTCACGTGAGCGGACGTGGTCGAGGTGAAGATCTTGATCATCTCTGGGATAAGCGCCCCGGCCAGTGTGCCGCAGGTGATGATGGTGCTCAGCTTCCACCACAGTGTCTTGTCGTGGGCCAGCTCGGGGATGAGAAGGTACGACACCACGTAGGTCGAGATCATGGAGATGATCGACGTCACCCACACAAGCTGGGTCAGCGGCTGTTCGAAGTTCATCTTCTTGACGTTGCCAAAGCGGCTCTTCACGATGGCCTCGTTGAGGAAGTAGGAGACGCCGCTGACGATAACCATCATGATGCGCATGACGAAAAGCCAGACCAGGAGCTGGACCTGTACGGTCTTGTCCGGAACGGCCAGCAGGATGAAGGTGATGAGCGCGACGCCGGTGACGCCGTAGGTTTCGAACCCGTCAGCCGAGGGACCGACCGAGTCGCCCGCGTTGTCGCCGGTGCAGTCCGCGATGACGCCCGGGTTGCGCGCATCGTCCTCTTTGATCTTGAAGACGATCTTCATGAGGTCGGATCCGATGTCGGCGATCTTGGTGAAGATGCCGCCCGCGATACGCAGGGCCGCGGCGCCCAGCGACTCGCCGATGGCGAATCCGATGAAGCACGGGCCAGCGAAATCGCGCGGCACGAAGAGCAGGATGAACAACATGATCACCAGCTCGACGCTGATGAGCATCATGCCGATGCTCATGCCGGCGCGCAGGGGGATGGCGTAGATGGGATGGGGCATGCCCTTGAGGCCAGCGAACGCCGTGCGCGAGTTGGCGAAGGTGTTCACGCGAATACCGAACCAGGCCACGCCGTAGCTGCCCGCGATGCCCACCAAGCTGAACAGCAGGATGATGGAAAGGGTGAGCGCGACCGGCTTGCCCTCGACGGGCGAGAGCCAGCCAAAGTACAGGCCGATGATGATGGCGATGAACCCCCAGAGGACGAGAATGAACTTGCCCTGGGTGATCAGGTAGGTCTTGCAGGTCTCGTAAATCAGTTCCGAGATCTCAAGCATGCTCTTGTGCACGGACAAGCCCTTGAGCTGCTTGTACATGACAAGGCCGAAGACCATGCCCAGCACGCAGATCACCAGGCCGCCCATGAGCAGCCGGTTGCCTGCGATGTCGCCCAAGAACTTTGCCGACGACAAGTCGGGCAGAGCCAGGTTGGCCTCACTGGCGAGGGCTTGACTCTTGGACAGTAGAAGCGGCAATAAGCCGCACACAGCAGCGAACAGTAGACGTAGAGACTTCATGCGGTTCCTCCGGGCGCGCAAATTAGTCCCAACTGGTCCGACTTATCAAGTGGAGAAGGGTCAATCATTCATATACCCCCTATTCCGGTCGGAATTGCAACGGAATTTTGCCGAAGCAACAGACGGTCAAGATACCCAGTAAGAGGGCGGCCTTCCCGTGGCCCAGCGCCGGTTTTGCGATAGTCTCGCGCCATGCCCTTCCTATTTCGCACCGCAGCCAGCGCAACGTTTCTCCTGTGTTTGACGGCGCCGCTGCGCGCCGCGCCTCCAGAGGCAAACTTTGAGAAATACCGGTTGCAGAACGGGCTCGACGTCATTTTGCACGTGGACCACGCCGTTCCCATCGTCCACGTCGAGGTCTGGTACAAGGTCGGCTCCAAGGACGAAGCGCCCGGCAAGACTGGGTTCGCCCATCTGTTCGAGCACATGATGTTCCAGGGGACGAAGCAGATCCCCGAGGATGCCTACTTCAAGTATCTGGGCCAGGCCGGGGCCTCGGCGCGCAACGGTTCGACCAGCACGGATCGCACCAACTACTTTGAGACCCTGCCGTCCAGTGAACTGGAATTGGGGCTGTGGCTGGAAAGCTCGCGCATGGGCTTTCTCCTCGACCGGCCGGCGTTCGGCGCCACCTTTCAGAATCAACGCGACGTCGTGAAGAACGAACGCCGGCAGCGCATCGAAAACGCGCCGTTGGGGGCCGTGGCCCGCGTGGAGCTGGAAGCGCTGTTCCCGCCCGGCCACCCCTACCACCACGAGGTGATGGGGTCGATGAAGGATCTGGACGCGGCGACGGAAGACGACATCCGCGGGTTCTTCAACAACTACTACGCACCCAACAACGCCGTGCTGTCTATCGCCGGTGACGTCGATGTCGCGAGGGTCAAGGGCCTAGTGGAAAAGTACTTTGGGCCGATTCCAGCGGGACCGGCGGTGAAACGACAGTCGGTGCCGCCCATCCCCGCGCCCACCACAGAACGCCGCATCGCCATGGAAGCCAAGGTCAACCTGCCGCGCGGCCTGATGGCGTGGAACACGGTGCCCATCTTTGCAGCCGGGGACGCCGATTTGGATCTGCTGTCCAGCATCCTGGGCGGTGGCAAGAGTTCGCGCCTGCATCGCCGCCTGGTGCTCGAAATGAAGATCGCACAGTCAGTGTCCGCGGTGCACATCAGCCGACTGCTGGGCGGAACATTCGAGATCACCTACGTCCCCTTGCAAGGCCACACCCTGGCTGAGCTGGAAACGGTGATCAACCAGGAGCTGGAAAAGCTGCGCACCCAGCCGGTCACGGCCGCCGAATTGGAACGCGCGCGCAACGAAACCAAGACCGATCTGGTGCGCGGCCTCGATACCCTGCAGGGCATGGCCGGCCGCCTGCTCACCTACGACGTGTTTGCCGGCGATCCCGCGTACCTGGGACGCGACCTCGAACGCTATGAAACGGCCACGCCGCAGGGCATGCAGAAATGGGCCGCCCAGATTCTGCGCAGCCAGGCGCGGGTCACGATCGCCGTCGATCCCAATAGCAGCGCACCCATCATGGGCCGCTTGGTCAAGCCGGCGGCGGCGCAAGACCGCCCCGTGGCCACCGCGCCCGTCGCCGAAAAGCCGATAGCCCGCCAAACCCCGGACGCGGAGTTTCGCCAAAAACTTCCGGCCTCGGGCGAGCAGACCCCATTCAAGGTGCCAGGGGTGAAGCGCTTTCGCCTGAAGAATGGCCTGCGCGTGATCCTGGCCGAGTCGCACAAGTTGCCCCTGGTCGGGGTCGAGATGGTAGTGCGCAGCGGGAACGGCGCCAACCCGTCCGACAAGGCGGGCCTGGCCGATCTGGTGGCGGACATGCTGGACGAGGGGACCGCTACGCGCAACGCGACGGCTATCGCCGAGGAAATCGCGCAACTGGGCGCCACGCTTTCCACCAACGCCACATGGGATGCGTCGTCGCTATCCGTGTCGGCGCTGACCGAAAACATCGACCGTGCGCTCGACGTGTGGGCGGATATTCTGCTGCGGCCGACTTTCACCGAGGACGATCTCGGGCGGGTACGCGAAAATCTTCTATCGGCCCTGGCCCGGCGCAAGGATTCGCCGCCCCTGGTCGCCGGAGTGACCTTTGCGCGCGCACTTTTCGGCGATAGCCATCCCTACGGTTGGCCGGCAAGCGGCACCGAGGAATCCGTGGGCCGCATCGCCGGAGCCGATGTGCGGGCCTTCTTCGAGAAATTCTACCGGCCCAACAACGCGGTGCTGGTCGTGGCGGGCGACATTGGCGAAGCCGACCTGCGCGCCAAGATGGAAAAGCTGCTCGCCGGATGGAAGCCCAAGCCGATCCTGGCGGTCAAGCTCCCCAAGCCGCCGTCGGTCGACAAGACACGCATCTTCCTGGTCGACAAGGCGGGCGCACCGCAATCGTCGATCCGATTGGGATTGGTGGGCATCGAACGCAAGAATCCCGACTACGCCCGCGCCCTGGTCATGAACCAAATTTTGGGCGGCAGCTTCAAGCGCCTGACAATGAACCTGCGCGAGACCAAGGGCTGGACCTACGGGGTTGGATCCATGTTCGAAGCCCGCCGCACGCCTGGGCCGTGGACCGCCGGGGGCGAATTTGTGGCTGAACACACGGCGGATTCGGTGACCGAGATCCTGAAAGAAGTTTCCACTCTGCGCTCCGACGAGGTGGGCGACAAGGAACTGAAGGATACCAAGGACGAGATCATCCGTGCCTTCCCCGCGCGCTTTGCCACGGCCAACCAGGTGGCGGCGCAGATGGCAGCGCTGGCTGTCTACGATTTGCCGGACAAGGATCTGGAAACCTTCACCGCCCGCATCGCATCCGTCACCGCGGCGGACGTGCGCAAGACGGCGCAAAAGTATCTGCACCCTGACAATCTGGTTGTGGTGGTGGTCGGCGACCGCAACCACATCGAATCTTCGTTGCGCAAGATCGCCGACGTGGAGTTGCGAGATATCGACGGCGCGCCCATCAAGTGATCGCGGGTGACCTCGTTTCGCGAAATTCGCGCCAGCCGGCTGGCTGACGAAATCGGCACCTTGCACAAGCAGGCCGACCTCGCGGTCGCCCTGTGCTACCCGAGCCCCTACCACGTGGGCATGTCGTCGCTCGGGTTCCAGACCATCTACCGCGGCTTGCACGCCCTGCCCGGCTGCACCGCCGAGCGCGCCTTCCTGCCCGACGACCAGGCCGAAACCCACCGGCTTTCCGAGGGTATTTTCACCTACGAATCCGGTCGTCCGGTGGGTGCCTTTTCTGTGGTCGCGTTCTCGTTGGCGTCTGAACTGGAACTGGCCGGCCTGGTCACTTGCCTGGATCTCGCGGGAATTCCGACACTGGCGGCCGAGCGCGCCGACCATTCGCGGACCTTTCCCCTGGTCGTGCTGGGCGGCCCGATCACGTTTTCCAACCCGGTGCCGGCGGGGCCTTTTGCCGACGTCATCGTCATGGGCGAGGCCGAGGGCCTTGTGCCGGTCCTGGTGAATGGCCTGCAAGAACAGCCCGACCGCGAGACGCTGCTTGCCGATCTGGCGCGCCGCCCAGGATTCTACGTTCCTTCGCTGCACGGACAGACGCCTCCCCCGATCGAATTCGCCGACGACAACGTCCTGCCCGCCTACTCGCAGATCATCACGCCGCACACCGAGCTGGCAGGCATGTTTCTCATCGAAGCCACGCGCGGATGCAGCCGCGGCTGCGCCTACTGCGTGATGCGCAGATCAGCCGGACACGGCATGCGCACCATCGCGCCCGATCGCCTGCTCTCGCTCATTCCAGCCAACGCGCGGCGGGTGGGCCTGGTGGGCGCGGCGGTGACCGACCACCCTGCCCTGCCCGAAATCCTGTGCGCCCTGGTCGACGCCGGCCGCGAAGTGGGTGTCTCCAGTTTGCGCGCCGACCGGCTCGATGACGAACTGGTGGGACTGCTGGCCCGCGGTGGCTACCGAACCCTGACCACGGCGGCCGACGGGGCTTCGCAACGCCTGCGCGACCAGGTCGACCGCCACACCCAAATCGAGGATCTTTTGCGCGCGGCCCGCCTGTGCCGCGATCACAACATGGCCTTGCTCAAGCTCTATGTGCTCATCGGCCTGCCCGGCGAAACCTCGGCCGACATTGACGAGCTCGGCTCTTTCGCCCTGGAATTGGCGGCCATCGCGCCCAAGTTGTCGCTCACCCTCGCGCCCTTTGTGTCGAAGCGAAACACGCCCCTTGATCAGCAACCCTTCGAGGACATTGCCAGTCTCGACGACAAACTGGCCATTTTGCGCCGCCGCTTGCGCAGCCGCGTCCGCCTGGGCGGCGATGCCCCCAAGTGGGCCTGGGTCGAATATCGCCTGGCCCAAGGAGGCTTTGCCGAAGGCCTGGCCGCCGCCCAAGCCGCCCGCGCCGGTGGAGGTTTTGCGGCGTGGAAGCGGGCGCTCGCTGGCCGCTCTGCGGGTCCCTGATGGAAACGCAGACGAGGTCGACGCCGTCAAAGTGCCGCTCACTTTCATGACGGACCCGGCTTGGATAGGGAGCCGGGCATCGGGCCGTTCTTCCTGAGGTTCTTGAATTCGTTCACCGCGATGAAGCCGAAAAGCAGGGCTCCGATGACGATGAAGACGGACTTGTCGTTCCTGTACGGATCGTTTACCGGCACATTGATGCTCGGGGCGAGGCTCGAGTAAATGACCTCGATGGAGGCGCCCTCCGCGAATGCCTTGCGATCGGCGCTATAGATTTCCGTCCCCTTCTTCAAAAGTCCGAACATCGACCTTCGCTCGTATTTCCTATCGCCGACATCGAAGGAATAGTAAATCCAATACGAGGTGACGGAACGGCTCCTCGTCTGCTCTACCTTGGTCACCGTCCCGGCTCCGGCCTTCCAGCCGACGGATATCATGGCCTCCGTGAAAGCCCGGTCGACTGTGATTGTCGCCAAGCCTAGCGAGATGATCGAGAATAGTATCGCGACTACAAGCCGCCCCCGCGGCGACATCATCTTGCCCGCGCTCGCGATAGGTCGAGAATTCGCCGGATCATTTGAATCGTCCGCGTTGACTCCTCGCATTGTCCGACGATGATACAATCGCGAACGCATCAGGTCAAAACAGGACCGGAAGTTGTCAACGTGAATGGCCGCCGCCCAAGCCGCCCGCGCCGGTGGCGGTTTTGCGGCGTGGAAGCGGGCGCTCGCTGGCCGATCGGCGTGCCCTGATGGGGTAACATCACATCCACAGCCCATGCGTTCTTGGTCCTGCCGTTTTCCCGTTGCCGCCGCGCCAGTCCGACGTCGACTGAGCGTGGCATTGTTGCTGGCCGTGGCGGGCTGGGGACGCGCGGCCGGGGCGACCGATGCGGCGGCCCCGTGTGCCGCGGGCAATTTGCTGGCGGGGCTGCGTCCGGTTGCGGCCCAAGGGCTTTCGGAGGATTCGCTGGTGTCGGTGGTCACGGACGGCTTTGCGCTGCCGCCGGGCTCGCCGCTCGATTCCCGGGGAGCCATCCGCTTCGTTCCCCAGGAGGCCCGCTTCTTGGTCTTCGACCTAGGCCACGCCGTGCCCCTGCGCACAGTCTATGTGCAGGCCGATTCCAACGACGTGTACCGCGTGCAAGGGTCGGATGACGGTCTTGGGTATCGTTCCTTGGCGGAAGTGCCGCCGCTGGATTCGATGGGACTGCGTGGCCGCTGGGTCATGCTGGCAGGCGCGCCCACGCGCTTTCTTCGCCTGGACGTTGTGCAGGCTCAAGGTGGCACCGGCCTCTCGGAAATCCAGGCCTTCTGCACGCTGCCGCAGCCATTTCCGCCAAAGCTGCCTATCGCTCCCATCGAACTGTCAAAACGCTGGGGAGACGATCTCTCGGGACCGCTGCAACTCGCACTGGCCCTGGCGGGCCTGGGACTGGTGGCATGGGAAATCGAGTTGCGCAGAAGTCGCCGATTGACCTACCTGGCGCGGACACGAACCGGGGGCTTCGTCCTTCTCGGCGTGCTGGCGGCGGGCACCACCGTCAACTTCGGGCGCTTCCACGACGGCCAATTTCTGCATACACACGATCTCGCGCACTACGTGCTTGGGGCGCGCTACTTCCCCGAGCTGGGCTACGAAAATCTCTACACTTGCGCCACTGTGGCCGACGCGGAATCGGGTTTGAGACCGACCATGAAGTCGCGGCGCGTGCGCGAGGTGCACTCGAATCTGCTTCTGCCCGCGGCCCAGGTTCTGGCCCACCCCGAGCGGTGCCTCGACCACTTCAGCCGCGAGCGCTGGCAAGCCTTCAAGCGCGATGTGGCCGTGTTTCGGTCGGCCCTCGGCCCAGAGCACTGGAACGACTGGTTTGAGGATCACGGCTACAACCCGCCGCCGGTGTGGATGGTGGCAGCGCGGCCGCTTTTGGCCTTGGGTCCATCGCCGGTGTCGCACGGATTCTTGCTGGTGATGGCTTCTCTCGACCTGGTCTTGTTGGCGGGCGCGCTGGGATTGGTGGGCCGAGCCTTTGGCCTGCGCCCGCTGGTGGTGGTGCTGCTGGTGCTGGGGACCAACTTCGCCGGCCGCTTCACCTGGACCGGCGGCGCGTTCTTGCGCTTCGATTGGGTCGCGCTCAGCCTGGGCGGCGTCAGCCTGCTGAAACTGAAAAGACCGGCCACGGCCGGATTCATGCTGGTCTACGCGGCTTTGCTGCGCGTGTTTCCAGTGTTCCTGCTGCTCGGCCCGCTGGCGCGGCTGGTTCGCGGCTGGCGCCGTTTGGGCCGGCCCGAACCGGCGGATCTGCGTTTCGCGCTGGGAGCGGCGGGCGGCCTGGTCCTGCTGGTCGCGCTCGGCGGGCTGGTCGCGGGTCCGTCGTCCTACGTCGCCTTTGCCGCCAATACGCTCAAACACGGCGAAACGCCGGTGTCGAACAACATGGGTCTGCCCGTGGTTCTGGCCTATCGCCCGTCGCAGGTGGCCCGGCTGGTCCATGACGAAGGTCTGCGCGATCCCTTTTCCCCGTGGATGGAACTTCGCCGGCAGGCCGCGCACCACATGCGGCCCTGGCACCTGGGCCTTGCCCTGGCCGCGATCGTCTGCTTCGGACTGGTGGCGTCCTCACTTTCCGCCTGGGCTGGCGCTGCCTTGTGCGCGGGGCTCGCCGCTTTTGGGCCGCCGCTCGGCTGCTACTACTACGTTTTCCTAGTCATCGTAGCCCTGCTCTATGCCGAACGTCCCGCGATTGGCGCGATCCTGCTGGCCTTCTGCGCGGCCTCCCAGTACCTGGCTTGGGCGCCCTTCGACCTTCTGCCCACCTGGTACGACGAACTCTACTTCGTGCTGTCGGTGCTGCTCCTTTTCGCCCTGCCGACCGTGGCCGTGCTGATGCGAAAGACGGGGGTGTTTCCGCGCGCGACGTGACATGCTGTCTCCAGGCATGCGCCTGACGCTCAGCCATATCAGAACCGCGATGAGCGCGCCTCACGAGGTGGTGGCCGTGCTGTCGCGGCCGGCCCGCGCCGTCATCTACCTGGTGCGCCTCGGCCTGCGCATCATCAAGCAGTGGATGCGCGATCGCTGCCCCCAGCAGGCGGCGGCGCTTACCTACCAAACCACGCTGGGATTGGTCCCGCTGTCCGCGTTGGTCTTCGCGGCGCTGCGCCTGACCCACAATCTGGAAGCCCAGTCGCGCCTGGTGGAATTCATCTCGACCCAGGTTCTGCCCGACATGGGCGACGTGGTCAGCGAGCTTGCCTCGTTCTCGGAAAAAGTCGCGGTGGGCGCTGCGGGCGGGCTGGGTCTCGCCTTCACCATCGCCACTTGCTACTTCCTGTACGACACGGTCGAGAACACGTTCAACGACATCTGGCGCGTGAGCGTGCGGCGGTCGTGGTTTCGCAAATTCCTCAGCTTCTATCCCGTGGTCACGCTGCTACCGGTTCTGGCCGGCGCCTACCTGTACTGGTCGGGACGCCTCATCGGTTCAGGGCCGCTGGCACGATTCTTCGGGCCGCTGGCCATTCAGTTCGGCGGGCTCTTCCTCATCAACTGGATGCTGCCCAACATCCGCGTGCGCTGGCACGCCGCCCTGGCCGGAACCCTCATCACAGGTTTCGCGCTCGAAGGATTGAAATGGGGATTCGTGCATTTTGCCAAAGGCGTCTTGCTCACCAGCTACAGCGGCGTGTACGGCCCGCTGGCGCTTGTGCCCCTTATCCTGCTGTGGATCTACATCTCGTGGTGGCTGGTACTGGGCGGCGCCGAGGTCGCCAACGCCATCCAGAACTTGCGCCTGCTGGAGGCCGAGGAACGACGCCATCGCGACGACGAGCCCATCAACGGTCTGGTCGCTACGCAGATCCTGGCCTTTGTCGCGGCCGACTACCAACGCGGCGGCAAGGGTGTTGATCGCGCATTTCTCAGCCGCGAATTCGGCCTGTCGGTGGAAATCATCGACCACATCACAACGCGACTCAAGACCCAGGGCCTCGTGGCGGAAGTGCAAGGCGACAAGGAAGGCCTCATCCCAGGCCGCGCCGCCAGCACCATCAGACTGCAAGACGTGATGGCCGCATTCCGCGCCACCGATCTCGAAGCCGCGCCCGGTGCCACCTCACCCGCTCTGGCAGAGTTGATCAAGGACTTGGAAGAGGCCCGCCGGTCGCGCATCGGTGCGCTCACCATCGCGGATCTAATGCCGAAGTAGGAGTTCTCGCTTAGCTGACCAGAGAGAACGGACTATCCACCCGATCTACTCTGGCCTCCCCGCTCGCCGCTGGCGATGGTTGCTTTGCCCAAGCGCAGGCACATCGACGACAGGGCGGCCATGCTTTGCAGACGGAGCGTGACGGCGGCGCAGGACATGTCGACACCCTTGTTCGTGAAACCGCGCTCTTCGAGCAGGACGGCAACGGCACACAGGCGCCCGCTGACGGCGGCTCGGCTCATGTCAACCACAGTGAACCTCTTGCAGCCGTTGCACATCAACCAAATCCTGCGGTCCCGCCGCGGCCAGTTTGAGTGCGATGAGGCCCTCGCGCGAAACCACGCGCACGCGCCCACCCTCTACGTCCGCGCTTTGCCGACCTTCCCACGCACGATCGAGTGGACCGCTCACCAGCAGCGCATCGAGCATGAGCGGCTGACCGTCGATGATCTTGGTGAAGCGCTGGATAGTAATGCCGCTGGCGAAGTCCATGGGAAAAGACTCGAGGACGAAGCCACAGGCGCGCGCTGTCTCGCGCAGGCGCGCTAGATCTTCCGGTCGCACCAAGAGATCGATGTCCTGGGTCGCGCGCGGCACTCCGTGGATGGCCAGGGCCACGCCGCCGCACAAGGCATAGTCCACCGCGCCTGCGTCGAGCGCATGGGTGATCTCCCTGAGCTCTTGAAAGAGATCCATGACGAAGCCGAAGTATAGGCCAAGCGCGCCTGCTTGTAAGCCTTTGAATTTCTCCTCCCCAAGTCGTGGCCACGCCCATCTACCCGCGTTCCAGGTAGGTGTAGCCCGACAGGCCTTCTTCGTACATGCGAAGAAGCGAGCGTGTCTCTTCCAGACTCATGCCGTTGGTGCGCACCGCCTGCTCGGCGAAACGACGCACGCGCGCCAGCAAGTCCTCGCGGGCGTAGCTGACGTACTTGAGCACGTCGGCCACGGTGTCACCGGTCACCACGTGCTCGATCTGGTAGCCGCCGCCCGGGGCAAGCGACACGTGAACGGTGTTGGTGTTGCCGAAGAGGTTGTGCAGATCGCCGAGGATCTCTTGGTAGGCGCCGGCGAGAAAGATTCCCAGGAAGTACTCCTCGCCGTGGCTGTGGGGGTGCAGTTCCAGCACGTTCTTCACGTCGCGCCGGTCGATGAAGTGGTCGATCTTGCCGTCGGAATCACAGGTGATGTCGGCCAGCACCGCCCGCCGCGTGGGCTCTTCCCCCAGTCGGTGGATCGGCATGACCGGGAAAAGCTGGTCGATGGCCCAGATGTCGGGCAGCGACTGGAACATCGAAAAGTTGCAGAAATACGTATCTGACAGCGCGCGCTCCAGACCCTCGAATTCCTCGGGCGCCTCGCGCATGTCGCGCACGACCTTGAGGATGCGTTGGCAGATGGACCAGAAGATGTCTTCGGCGATCACCCGTTCGGTGAGCGACAGGCTGCCGAGCGAGAACAGCGACAGCGCCTCCTCGCGATACTCGACGGCGTCGTGATACGCCTCGCGCAGATTCTTGCTGGAAATGTCGCGGGCCGTGTCGAACAGATTGCGCACCAGGCGCGAAACATTGTCGGGCAGCTTGTCCGGGGCCTTGCCCACGTCGAATTCGCCCACGCCCAGCACATCCACCGCCAGCATGGAATGGTGGGCGACCACGGCACGCCCCGATTCGGTGACGATGGTGGGATGGGCCACGCCGGCGGCGTCGCACACCTCTTGCAGGCCGAACACCAGATCGTTGGCGTACTCTTGCAACGTGTAGTTCATGGACGAGGCGAAGTTGGTCTGCGACCCGTCGTAGTCCACGCCCAGGCCGCCACCCGCGTCGAAATACTTCAGCGGCGCGCCGAGGCCGACGAGCTCGACGAAGAAACGGCTCGCCTCGCGCATGGCGTTCTTGATGGCGCGAATGGCAGAGATCTGGCTGCCCAGGTGGAAGTGCAGAAGCTCGAAGCAGTTCAGCATCTCGGCGTCGCGCAGGAAGCGCACCGCCTCGACCACCTCGCGGGTCGACAGACCGAATTTCGACCGGTCGCCGCCCGATGCCTCCCAGCGGCCCGAACCCTTGGACGCCAGCTTCACGCGGATGCCTATGCGCGGCTTGACCCCGATGCGCTTGGCGGTGGACGCGATGAGGTCCAGCTCGGAGAATTTCTCGACGACGATGAGCACCTTGCGCCCGAGCTTCGAGCACATGAGCGCGGTCTCGATGTACTCCTCGTCTTTGTAGCCGTTGCACACGATGAGGGCTTCCTCGTCGTCGAGGATGCCCATGACCGCAAGCAACTCCGGCTTGGAACCCGCCTCAAGGCCGTAGTGGTAGGGCCGGCCGAACTGGACGATCTCCTCGACCACGTAGCGGTGCTGGTTGACCTTGATGGGGTACACCCCGCGGTACTCGGCCTTGTAGCCGTATTCTGTGATGGCGCGCTTGAAAGCCTCGTGCAGTTCCACCACGCGGCTTCGCAAAATGTCGGAGAAGCGAACCAGCAAGGGCAGGCCGATGCCCCGGCGGACCACCTCGTCGACGAGTTCCTTGAGGTCGATGGAGCCCGCCTCGGGTCCTTGTGGGTGGCAGACCACGTGGCCGAGATCGTTGATAGAGAAGTAGCCCTGGCTCCAGTAACGGATGCCATAGGTTTCTGCGGAGTCCGCGATCGTCCATTTCCGCGGGATTCCGTTGGTGCTCATGGCCGCTACGTTGGATAAAACCCGAGCGGAATTCCACAAGAAAACTCGATCGAGGTGCACAAAGGTGTCCCGCTCGCCGCAGAGCCCCCGTATGGCCGCGCGTCAGCGGCGGCTTGTGCGTGGATCCAGGTCGAGCTCGACCGTCGCCGCCCGCGGGCAGAGCCGCATTACCACCCGGCCAAGGTGGCGTCGACCGCGCTGTTGGCGTTCTCGACGCGCCCTGCGTCCATGCCTTCCTGCGCTCTGGCCTTTCACAGTTCCGGCAATACAAGACCGCCCCAGCAGGCGACGCTGCCATCCGCCCGCAGCCCGCAGGCATGGTCCCAACCGGCGGAAATCTGCGCGAACGTGCCTGAAGGTGTTGCCAGCATGTATCCCCAGCAGGCGACGCTGCCATCGGTTCGCAGGCCGCAGGTGTAGCTCCATCCGGCAGAAATTTGGGTGAAGGTTCCTGCCGGTGGCACGGCCTGCTCATAGCCACCAAATCCCCAGCAGGAAACCGATCCGTCAGGATGCAGCCCGCAGGTGTGCTGCTCGCCGGCAGAGATTTGGGTGAAGGGGCCCACCGGCGGGGTGGACTGTCCGTCAATGTTGTCGCCCCAGCAGGCGACGCTGCCGTCCGAGCGCAGCCCGCAGGCGTGATTCCAGCCGGCGGAGATCTGGGTGAAACGACCAGCCGCGGGCGTGGCTTGGCCGTACTCGTTGTCGCCCCAGCAGATCGCCGTGCCGTCTGTGCGCAGCCCGCACGCCTGCAGGCCGCCAGCGGATATCTGGATGAGCTTGCCGGCCGGCGGAGTGGATTCGTGAGCGCTATCGGCGCCCCAGCAAAGTGCGCTGCCGTCGGCGCGCAAGCCACAGGCGAACTCCTCGCCAGCAGTAATCTGGACAAACGTCCGAGTGGGGCTGCACCAACTGCTCATCGTAGCCACCGTCGGAAAACACACGTCGCGGATGGCATCTTGGCGAGGGACAGGCTTTGGCGTGCTAGCCTGTCGACTATCGTGGCCAGCACATTCGGACAGCTCTTTCGCATCGCAACCTGGGGTGAATCACATGGCCCGTCCGTCGGGGTCGTGGTCGACGGTTGCCCGCCGCGCCTGCCCATCACGGCGGAAGAGATCCAGGTCGAGCTCGACCGCCGCCGCCCCGGACAGAGCCGCATCACCACCCGGCGCGATGAAGCCGACGCGGTTGAGATCCTTTCGGGTGTCCACGGTGGCCTGACCCTGGGTGCGCCCATCGCATTATTGGTGCGCAACACCGACGCGCGCTCCGCCGACTACCAAGAGATGCGAACGATTTTTCGCCCGTCGCACGCCGACTATACCTACCAGGCAAAATACGGGGTGCGCTCGGTGGCAGGCGGCGGCCGCGCCAGCGCCCGCGAAACCATCGGTCGGGTGGCCAGCGGCGCCATCGCGCGAAAGCTGTTGGCCGAGCAGGCCCAAATCGAAATTGTGGCCTATGTGAAACAGGTGCAGGACCTGGGCGCCTCGGTGGATCCTGGCACGGTCACCCGCAAGGACGTCGATGCGAACATCGTGCGCTGCCCGGATGCGAACGTGGCCGACCAAATGATCGCGCTCATTGATCAAGCACGCATCGACGGCGATTCTTTGGGTGGTGTGATCGAGGCGGTAGCGCGCCACGTGCCCGCCGGCCTAGGCGAGCCAGTGTTCGACAAATTGAACGCTGATCTCGGCAAGGCCCTGCTCTCCCTCCCAGCTTGCAAGGGATTCGAGGTGGGCAGCGGCTTCGCCAGCACGCGCATGCGCGGTTCCGAACACAACGACGCCTTCTACGGCGACCACGGCCGCATCCGCACCCGGACCAACCGTTCCGGCGGCATCCAGGGCGGCATCTCCAATGGCGAAGACATCATCGTGCGCGCCGCCTTCAAGCCCGTGGCCACCATCCTGCGCGAAATGGAGACAGTGGACGCCGACGGCAACCCCGCGCGCCTGCAGCCCCGCGGCCGCCACGATCCTTGCGTGCTCCCGCGCGCCGTGCCCATCGTGGAAGCCATGATGGCCCTGGTCCTGGCCGACCACTTCCTACGCCAGCGAGCGTTGGGGTAGAGCGACTACGCTCGCCCACCCCCGCCCGCGTGCAGGCGCGAGCCGATGGCGGCGCGGTAGTAGCGCGACGGCATCTCGTGGCCGACCAGGCTGGCGGCTAGGCGCGAACAATCGATCAGCTTGTCGAGGTCGACGCCGGTCTTCACGCCCATGCACTCAAGCATGTTCACCGTGTCTTCGGTGGCCAGGTTGCCCGAGGCGCCGGGTGCGAACGGGCAGCCGCCCAATCCACCCAGCGCCGTGTCGATGGTGGTGATGCCCATTTCCAGGGCCACCAGGATGTTGGCCAGCGCGGTGCCGCGCGTGTCGTGAAAATGCACCGCCACGGCCTCGCTCGGCGTTTCTGCCAGCACCATCGCCAGCACGTCGCGCACCTGGCGCGGATTGGCCACCCCGATGGTGTCGCCCAGCGAAACCTGGTAGCAGCCCGCCGCCCGCAACGCCGCCGTCAGCTTCACGGCCGCGGCCGGGTTGACCGCTCCCTCGTAGGGACAGCCGTACACCGTCGAGACGTAGCCGCGCACGCGCATGCCGGCCGCCCGCGCGCTCGACACGACCGGCTCCAGAATCCGCAGAGTGTCGGCGATGCTCTTGTTCACGTTCTTGCGGTTGTGGCTCTCCGACGCCGAGAGAAACACCGCGATCTCCGGCATCGCCGCCTCCTGCGCCGCAATCAATCCCTGCGCATTGGGCACCAACGCCGAATAGATGACGCCCGGCCGACGAACCGCCTTGCGCGCCACCTCGCCGGCATCGGCCAACTGCGGGACCCACTGCGGGTTGACAAAGCTGGTGATCTCGATGGCGCGCAGGCCACAGCCCGACAGCGCGTCGATAAGCGCGATCTTATCGGTCGTCGCCACCAGGCGGGTTTCGTTCTGCAGACCATCGCGCGGCCCTACCTCAAAAAGCAGGACATCGGCAGGTAGGTGTTCGAACACGGCAATGCCTGTTAGCTAACGGCAATCGATTTCGATTGCCCCAGCAAGCGATCGCAAAGCTCGTCGGTCAGATCGTTGAGCGTGTCGAGGACGACATGCGCCGCCGACTGATCGTATCCGAGATAGTTGGCGGCCCGCACCGCTATCACGGACGCGCCCGCGGCCCGCCCCGACAGAATGCCTGGCTCGGCATCCTCGACCACCAGGCAAGCGGCCGCGGGCACTCCGAGCAGCTTCATCGCGGTCAGGTACGGCTCGGGATCGGGCTTGCCCTTGCTGTAGTCCTCGGCCCCAAGCAGGAAGCGAAAGTCGCTGACCATCCCCAGCCCCTCGATCGCCTCGCGCACTTCGACCCGACTGGCGCCCGAAACCACGGCCAGTTCGGCGCGACGACCCAGCCGCTTCACCGCCTCGTGCACACCCGGCAAGGGCTGGTAGCCCTTGTGCGCCAGCAGCCGTCGCTTCTCATCCACGGCCCGCGCGATGACTTCGTCCATGCCGATCTGCAACCCATGGTTGCGGCAAAGCATCGCGTGGATCTCATTCCAGGAATGCCCCACCACGAAGTGACGCTCGGCCGCTTCCAGCTCGACATTCCAGCCTCGCAGGGCAAGCACAACCGACTCGACATTGTCGCGCTCGGTGTCGACTAGGGTTCCATCAAGATCAAAAAGCACGGCGGCAGGCTTGGGCATGGTTTTGGCGAAGGATTACACGGGGCTGCGTTGGCGCACCAGCGACCTTTTTGCTAGAAGATCGTTCGTGGCACGCAAGGATGTGAATCGAACGGCACCGCCCAGCGTGAAGGAGTTGCTGGCGGAAAACGCAGAGCTGCGCCGCAAACTCGCCACGTTGGAGACCTACCGCACCCTCGCCTACCGCGACGATCTGACCGGGTTGTGGAACCGTCGCTACTTCACCGAGCGCCTCGCCGAGGAGATCGGCCGCGCCCGTCGCCAGCCGCGGCGCCAGTTCAGCATCATGATGGTCGACGTCAACGATCTCAGAGCTATCAATGATGCCCGCGGCCACGAGGAAGGCGATCTGGTTCTGCGCTGGGTGGCGGAACTGCTCGAACGCGCGCTGCGCACCCACGATGTGATCTGCCGCGTCGGGGGCGACGAGTTCGCGGTGCTTTTCCCCGAGATTGGCGGGGACGGAGCCGAGCCCCTGTTGGCGCGGTTGCGGGCAGCGATGGCCGAAACCCGCACCGGCGCGCCGTTCGCCATCGGCCTCAGCTTTGGCTTCGCCAACTATCCCGAGGAGGGAACCACCTGCGAGCAGCTGATGCGCGTGGCTGACGACGCACTCTGCGTGGACAAGCGCCGCCAGAAGGACGAGTCAGAAGACGCGACCCTCCCGCAGCCGCCGCGTGCGGCTGTGCGCCCATGACAATCGAGCGAGGGTGCTGCGCGTCCTGCCGGTTGAATTTTACAGCCCCCGTTGGGAGACTGTAGACTAGGAATCCCCATGGAAGCGACTGTGCCTTGCGCCTTCGGACAGAGACCATCAGATGCCTCGGGCGCGGGAAAGCCCGGGCGGAAGCGGAGGCGATCCCACCTTGCGGGCCGCACCGTCTTGGCTCTGGCGCTGGGACTGGGCGCCTGCAAGCAGCGCCAAGTCGATATTCCCAGAAACGTTGGCACGCCAGGAGTGGACGCCGCCAGCCGAGACAGCTTCTCACTGGCCACGTCGGATTCCGGCGGAGGGGCCGCCGGCACGACCGATGGACCGCGTGGAACATCTGATAGCGGGCTTTGCTCTGGCGCCAATCTTCAAACTGACCCGGACAATTGCGGAGCCTGCGGAACCGCCTGCTCGATTCCCCACGCGCAAGCGGCCTGCGTAAAAGGCCTGTGCGCGGTCGGCACCTGCAGCGTGGGCTACGTGGATCTGGACACCAATCCGGGCAACGGCTGCGAATGCCTGCAGACCAACGGCGGCGTCGAGATCTGCGACAACGCCGACAACAACTGCGACGGCATCATCGACGAAGGCTTCAACCTGCAAACCGACGTTAACAACTGCGGCGCGTGCGGGAATGCGTGCAGCTTTGCCCACGCCAGCGGGCGCTGTGAAAGGGGCCAATGTGCCTTCGACTGCCTGCCTGGCTACGTCGATCTCGACGGCAAACCTGAGAATGGGTGCGAAGAGGCCTGCACCCCGAGCAACAACGGCGTCGAAATCTGCGACGGCAAGGACAACGACTGCAACGGACTCATCGACGACAAACCGACAGACGTCGGGCAAGCGTGCGGCCCCAAGGGCTGCCAAGCTGGGGTTTTGACCTGTATCGCCGGCACACCCGTTTGTGTCGGCGCCGGCCAGCCTAGCCCGGAAGTCTGCGATGGGCGCGACAACGACTGCAACGGACAAGTCGATGAAAGCGACCCCAACCTGGGCAAGGCTTGCTATCCGACGGGGGCCGCAGGCTGCGGCGCGACCGGAGCCTGCACCGGGCAGTGCCAGAGGGGCGCCTGGGTGTGTACGGCTGGATCCTTGGTGTGCAGTGGCGTGGTCACGCCGCAGATGGAAACATGCGATGGAAAAGACAACGACTGCGACGGCCTCATCGACGAGGACTTCGATTTGCAGACTGATCCGCGAAACTGCGGCAGTTGCAACCACGCTTGCGTCTACGCTCACGCGATAGGGCTGTGCAGCAAGGGTCAATGCCAGATGGGCCCGTGCCAGGTCGGATGGGCCAGCGCCGATGGCCAGACCGACAACGGCTGTGAATACGCCTGCACGCCTGATGGGCCGGAGGTTTGCGACGGCAAGGACAACGACTGCAACGGGCTCACCGACGGTGACGACCCCGGCATGGTCCAACCCGTGGTCAATTTCTGCCGGCAAACAGGCGAATGTGGCAAAGGCCCGGGCAAGTCGACGCGCTTCCCCGCCGACGCCACCTTCCCGGTGTGCTCAACCCCGTCGGGAGCGAGCAAGCCGAGTTGGAACTGCAACTACCCGGCCACGGTCCAGCTTGCCGGCCCCAATCAGATCATCGCCCAGGAATCGTGGTGCGACGGGCTCGACAACGACTGCGATGGCGCCATCGACGAATTCGCCTCCACCGTTCTCGGCACCCCTTGCAGCGACAACGCTGGTCTGGGTGAATGTCGGCGCGTCGGAACCGTGAAGTGCCAAGCCGACAAGACCCTGGCTCCGCTCTGTGATCTGTCCGGCTCGACCGCCGCCACCCCGACCGACGAGATCTGCGACGGCAAGGACAACGACTGCGATGGGTTGGCCGACGAAAGCTGGGACAACCCCGCGGGGCTGGGCCTGCCCCAGTGCGCGGGCCGGGAGTGCAAAGGCGTGCGCGATGCTGAGGTCCATGTCTGGGCGGCCGGCGCGCCCAGCAGCGGCTACTACATCTACAGCTACGAGGCCAGCCGGGTCGACGCCACCGACGTCTCGGCCGGCACGTCCTCGGCGCGCGCTTGTTCGCGCCGAACCACGGCCACTGGCGCTGGCGTTCTGCCCTGGGCCTCGGTGACCTGGGCGGCAGCCAATACCGCCTGTCACGCCGCCGGCATGCGCCTGTGCAAGGTCACGCGCACCGGTGATGCGGTGACCGCGGACGAATGGGGCTTCGCCTGCGCGCTCGGCAAGACCTGCTCGGGCGACTGCTACCCCTACGGCGACACCTACGACGCTGCTCGCTGCAACGGCGCGGAAGCAAAAATCGGCGCGGCTGCCACCACCGGCAAGTTCGACACGTGCGCGACCTCGGGGGATCTCGACCCGGCCACCACGGGCGAGTCGGTCTTCGACATGAGCGGCAACCTGGCCGAGTGGACCGACGACCCGCGCGGCACCCTGGCGGACAAACGCACCATCTACACCTGCCGAGGAGGCGCCTTCGACAGCTTCGCCATCGGCATGGGCTGCACCTTCATGGCGGCCACCCTGGCCCAGGATTTCTCCTATCCCGACACCGGGTTCCGTTGTTGCTCGGCGTGCGGGCCGGGCCTGGCCGAGTGCAGTAGCGGTTGCGCAAACCTGGCCAGCGACAGCGCCAACTGCGGGGCTTGCGGAACCGCGTGCACCGCTCCAGCCACCTGCAAAAACGGCGTGTGCAAGTAGCCACGCCGGTCGCGGCCCGGTTGGGCCCGGTTCTGCTACTGAGGATTGCCGGGGATCAGATTCGGGCAGGTGTCCGACGGCGGATGTCCTTGTCCTGACACGTGGGTCTGACACGTGGTTGCCGCTGCCAGCGCCCTGGACTCGTTGTATCCTTGTAAGGGCCGGAACCAAAAGAACATGAACAGAAGTACGATCACCAACGCGCTGTCGTTTCTCGTTTTCGCAGCGCTAAGCGCCGGGTGCCACGAGGGATCTGGTTCGGCTGACGGCGCCACCTCGCCGGGCCAGGATCAGACCACGCCGCCTGGCGAAACCGGTGGCGCAGGTCCCGCGACGGGGGGAACCGGCGGCGTTGTCAGCCTGGGCGGCGCGGGAGGCTCACAAACCGGCGGGCAAACGACTGTCGCGATCACCGGCGGTTTTTCTGCAACAGGTGGAGTGATCGGGACCGGCGGCAGCGCGGCTGCGCCCGGCACGGGCGGCAGAACCAACGTGGTCGGCGGCGGCGGCGCGCCAGGCACAACCGGCGGCGCCACGGGCACGGGCGGCGCAGCGACGGGCGGAACCAAAACGACCGGCGGAACCGCGTCGGGCGGGGCGGCCTCGGGTGGGTCGGTTTCGGGCGGCACCCGCGCGACCAACAGCGGCGCGAACGTGAAGTTCTCGCAGGGGCTGCAGGTGATCGACGGATTCGGGGTCAGCAACGCCTGGCTGTATCCGCCCAACGCCTCGATCAAGACCGCTGTGTACGACGCCCTTTTCAGCGTCAGCAAAGGGGCCGGTCTGTCCATCCTGCGCAACCGAATCCCTTTTCGCGAAAATCCCTCCAACGACGACAAGTTCATCGACAAGAACGCCGACGGCACCTACAAGTCCACCGCCGCTGCGGACGGCAGCAAGACATTCTCGCTCAACTGGTTCAACTGGGACATCACCAACACCAGCGGACTCATCAACGACATCAAGGCCAAGGGAACCGACTATCAGGTCACCAAGTTCATGAGCACGCCCTGGACGCCGCCCAACAACAGCGTGAGCAAGTGGAAGGTGAGCGACAGTTACAAGACCATGGACTACTCCAAGCCCGAAGTGGGCGGCACGCTGGATGCCAGCCACTACGCGGACTACGCCGACGTCCTGGCCGACTACGCCCTGGGATACAAGGCCAAGTTCGGCACGGACCTGTCGGTGCTTTCGCTGCAGAACGAACCGAACTTCCAGTGCACGTATGAATCGGCGAACTGGACAGCCGCCCAGTTTCACGATTTTCTCGCGATACTGAAGACGGAGTTCACCAAAAAGGGCGTCTTCACCCGGTTCCCCACCCTGAAAATCATGGCGCCCGAATACCAGAACGTGAAAGAGGATCTGGTGGGACCCATCCTTGACGACGCGAACACGTCGGCCCTGCTGGGCGTGGTGGGGGTTCACCAGTACGAATTCACGAAGAGCAACGCCAACACGTACACGACACCTGCGTTGACCAAATCGCTGGCCGCGGGCAAGCCGATCTGGATGACCGAGTTCAGTACCGCAGCGTGGGCACAAGACACGAGCATGACCGACGGGCTGCTGGTGGCGCGGCTGGTTCACATGGATCTTGTAGTCGGACAGATGAGCGCGTTCATCTATTGGTGGGCGTGGGGCAACGGCAACGGATTTCTCGTGGTGGTCAATGGCACGCAGGTCACGCTGCCCAAGCGCCTGTACACCATCGGCCAGTACAGCCGGTTCGTTCGTCCTGACTGGCACCGCATCGACGCCCCGGCCAGTCCGGCCGCCAACGTGTACCTATCCGCCTTCAAGAACCCCACCGGGGACCAGATCGCGGTCGTGGCGATCAATGCAGGTACCTCCCAGGTCGCGTTCGGGCTGACCATCGACGCGGGGCGCTTCGGCGATCTGGCCACCTACCGCACCTCGGCCAGCGAAAACATCGCCAGCGTCGGCACGGTCACCGGTGGCACATCGGTGACCGTCACCCTGGCCCCGTCCAGCGTGACCACGTACGTCGGCCCAGTCGGCCCCTGATCTTGCCGACCGCGGAGGGTCGCACTTGAGCCTTCTGTCGCCGGGCAGATGCGATTGCCATGGTGACAGGAAGACGAGCGGATTGGCGGAACCTGTGTCAAGATGGCACTCGATCCCGTTGCCAGAATGTCGCACCAAAATAGCGTTGTATTTCCATATAGTTGGCCATGGCATTGGGGCTTGTCCTCACCTGGCATCGGCTTTGAAGGACAGGACTAGGGACCCCACACGTGACTAGCGATTCCCAAGCCAGCGCGGCCAAGATTTCCCCTGCCCCGACCATCCTGGTGGTGGACGACGAGCCGGGCATCGTCGACTCGTTGAGCAAAATATTTGAGCGCGAGTCTTTGCGGGTCCTGACGGCGCGTAGCGGTGGAGAAGCCCTTGAGCTTCTGCGCCGCGAGCCAGTGTCCGTGGTGCTGACAGATCTGATCATGCCCGGAATGTCGGGCCTGGACCTGCTCAAGGCCAGCCGCAGCGTCTCGCCGGAAACCGAGACCATCCTCATGACGGCCTACGGCTCGGTGGAAAACGCCGTGGATGCCATGAGGCAGGGGGCGTACGACTTCGTCACCAAGCCGCTCAAGCGCGCCCATGTCGTTCGGGCGGTGAGCAAGGCGCTGGAGAAGCACAATCTTCTGCAGGAAAACCGCTCGCTGCGCGCCCAACTGGCGGCCGAACGGCAGAAGACGCTCATTGGCCAATCGCTGGCTTGGCGCCGCACCATGGAAACCGTGATGCAGGCGGCGCCGTCCATGGCCACGGTGCTCCTGCTCGGCGAATCGGGCACCGGAAAGGAATTGCTGGCCAGGGCAATCCACGCCTCCTCGCCACGCGCGTCCGGTCCCTTTGTCCCGGTCAACTGCGCCGCACTCCCCGAGACGATCTTGGAGGCCGAGCTGTTTGGCTACGAACGCGGGGCGTTCACAGGAGCCATCCAGCGCCACGACGGCCGTTTCCTCCAGGCCGACCGCGGCACGCTCTTCCTCGACGAAATCGGCGAGATCCCCACGCACGTTCAGGTCAAGTTGCTGCGCGTTCTGCAAGAAGGCGAGGTCGAACGGTTGGGCGGTCGGACCACCAAGGTGGACCTGCGCCTGGTCGCTGCCACCAACCAGGACCTGCGCGCCGCGGTTCGAGAGGGACGTTTTCGCGAGGATCTCTACTACCGACTCAACGTGATCGCGCTGCGGGTGCCGCCCCTACGCGAGCGACGCGACGACATTCCCCTTCTGGCCGAGCACTTCCTGCGCTTTTTTGGCGAGCGGAACGACCGTCATCTGGCGGGATTTGCCCGACCCGCAGCCGACGCCCTTGTGCGTTACGACTGGCCGGGAAACGTGCGGGAGCTGGAAAACACCATTGAGCGCGCGGTTGTCTTGTCACGCAGCACGGCGGTGGAATTGGACGACCTGCCTGTCGAGGTGCGCACAGGCCAGGGCAATACCAGCGACGGAAGAAGCATCACCTTTGCCATCGGAACGCCTCTCGGGGAAATCGAGCGACGCGTAATCCACGCGACCTTGGGACACGTGGGTGGCGACAAACGCCTCTGCGCGCAGTTGCTCGGAATCGCCACCCGAACGATCTACCGACGCCTGGAAGAAGAAAAAGAAGGGACGCCGACGCAGGACGCAGAGGCCGAGAAAGACGAGCCAGCGGCCGAAAACCCAGGGGCATCGACGGTCGACGCAAAGCCGCAACCGATCTAGCGCTTTGCTGGCGGCCCCGCGGGCGCGCGAACCTTTCGATAGCCGCGGAATGTCGTGGCCGTAGATTTGGCCGTGGCCGTATACGTGGCCGTAGACGTGGTCGTGGCCGTGGCCGTGGCCGGACATCTTCCGTCGACCAAGACCACGGCCACGGCAATTCCCCCAGATCTTCGATGCCTTGCCAAATTGGCAGGAGAACCGAAGGGCTTCAAGTTGTAACTATCTTGATCTATTAAGTTTTTTACAAGACCTTGGTGGCCCCGGTGTTGCTCTTGCGACCAAGGAAGCCGTGGAAACTCTGCTAAGAAAATACCTCTGGGCCATCGACCTGGCCGTGGTTGCCCTATGCGCAACTTTTCTCGGCAACGCAGCATCGAGCGCGGTCGAATCCAAGGTGGTTGCCTTGATACCCTCGCCCCCACCCGCCGCAAGCAAGCCACGCCAGCCCGAGCCAACCGCCGCCAGCAGCAAGCAAACCGAAGGCATTCTCAGGCGGAACATCTTCTGCTCGACCTGTCCGCCCATCCTCGACGAGGCGAATCCCGACGGTGGCGCCCCCGAACCCCCCACCGCGGTTGAGGCGGTCAAGACCCAACTCCCGCTTGCGCTGCTGGCCATCATGTATGCGCCGCCCCCCAACAGCCTGTTCCACATGAAGTGGTCGCTCGCCATCATCCGCGACACCGAGATCAAGTCCACAGGGCCGTACTCGATGGGCGGCAAGATCCACGGCGCCACGGTCACAGAGATCGAGGAAACCCGCGTCTACCTCGACAACGCGGGCAAGCCCGAGTTCTTGGATCTGGTCGACAAGCCCGCACCGCCCACGCCACCACCCTCCGCCGCACCCTCTGCGGCCGGCGGAACCGATCCCCTCTCGATCGAGATGGACAAAGGCATCAAGAAATTGGGCGAGAACTCGTATGATATCCAGCGCGGCACGCTGGAGTCAGTGCTGGGCAACATCTCGCTTCTCTCGCGCTCGGCCCGCATCGTTCCCGAAATGCGCGATGGCAAGGCAGCCGGCTTCCGCCTCTATGCGGTCAAGCCCGACGGACCCTTCGCCAAGATTGGCATGCAGAACGGCGACGTGATCTCGTCTATCAACGGCCTTGAAATCACGAGTCCCGAAAAGGCCCTGGAAGTCTACGCCAAGCTCAAGTCGGCCAGCCACCTGTCCCTGGGCATGGAGACCAACGGCAAGAAAGTCACAAAGGACTACAACATCCGATGAACCGAAATACTGAAAAGACAGACGCCAGCGGGCGAACGACCCTTTCCGGCTGCCCGGTGCGCCGCCGCAACGTCACCCTGGCGGATACTGGTGTCGTGTCCCTTGTCGCCTACCTGGTGGCATTTCTCGCCCCGGGACCGTGGGCCTATGCAGAAACGCCAGCCGCCTCTGCCATACCCTCACCACGGCCGTCGCGGCTGCTGCCCCGTCTGCCGCTGCGCCCCGGTGTGCCGCCAGCGGCTGCCCCGACCCCACCTCCCCCCGCCCCCGCACCGGCGGGCGCGGCGGCCAAACCGGGTACGCCGGGCGTGGTCGAAATACCGGGCGAGAAGGAATTCAACTCTTGCAAGAAGCTGCCCCCCGGCAAGCGCATCGTGAAGCTGAACCTCAAGCCGGAAACCGATGTCATCGACCTCATCGGCTGGATCTCAAGCATCACCTGTTCGCAGTTTCTGGTGTCCATTCCGCTGCAGGGCAAGAAGATCACAGTCATTGCGCCCCAGCTCATCACACCAGAAGAGGCCTATCGGCTGTTCTACGCCGCCCTCGAATCGGTGGGGTTGACCGTCGAGCCTTCGGGCAAGTTCCTGCGCATCGTCGAATCAAACCGAGCGCGCTTCTCCACCCTGCCTTTTGTCGGCGCCAACGAGCGCGTGCCGCACGACAAGCGCTACGTGACCAAGCTGGTACGCGTGGCGTACCTCGACACCAACGATCTGACAAACGCGGTCCTCAACCGCCTCAAGAGCGAGTCGGGCGACATCATCTCCTACCGATCGTCGCTGATCATCAGTGATACCGCGGAGAACATCGAGCGCCTGGTGTCCATCATCAAGGAGTTCGACACCCCGTCATCCAACCGCGACAAGATCTGGATGATCCGGATCAAGAACACATCGGCCATCGACATGTCGGGCCGGCTGGCGGAAATCATGCCGGTTCAGCAATTGGGTTCCGGTCAGAAGCGCCAGCCCGGTTCGCCGCCCCCGACCCCGCCCAAGCCGCAACCCGGCCCGCCCGGCGATCTGTCGACGGAGATGACCATCACGAAGATCGTTCCCGACGAAAGGTCGAACAGTCTGATCGTTGTGGCCAACCAGCGCGCCTACGACTGGCTGGTGGTCCTGGTCCACAAACTGGACGTCTCGCCCGAGGAATCGGTGCGCGGCGGCGCCGAGGTCCGCTTCCACATCTACAACTGCGCCAACGCGAACTGCGACGAGCTGGCGGCCACCTTGAGCGCCATTACCG
>Ga0265316_10000192_pt1 | contig 70550 bp, 61 predicted proteins | sample 4522metaG_FD_202092 | JGI IMG/M metagenome (GOLD analysis project Ga0265316, IMG submission 202092) | Rhizosphere microbial communities from Carex aquatilis grown in University of Washington, Seatle, WA, United States - 4-5-22 metaG | ecosystem: Host-associated > Plants > Roots > Rhizosphere >... | reverse complement strand
TGCAGGCGATCCACAGCGCCTTGAGCTCGCCGCGCGCAGCGGCTTCGAACATCTCCACGGCGGTCAGGCCGGGTTGGGCGGGCACCTCGGGCACGCCCCACAGCGCCGCCACTTCCTCGCGGTGCTGGGCATTGCCCAGGTCGCGGTGGGCGCTCAGCAGGTTGGCCATGCCGCCCACCTCGCGCCCGCCCATGGCGTTGGGCTGGCCGGTCAGCGAGAACGGCCCGGCGCCGGGCTGGCCGATCTGGCCGGTGGCCAGGTGCAGGTTGATGAGGGCGGCGTTCTTGTCCGTGCCGCGGCTGCTCTGGTTCAGGCCCTGGCAGTACAGCGACAGCGTCGGCGTGTGGCCGCCCATCCAGCGCGCGGCTTGCAGCAGGTCGGCCACGGGGATGCCGCAGGTCTCGGCCACGGCGGCGGGCGTGTGTGCGGTCACCACGGCCTGCAAGGCCTCGAAGCCCTGGGTGTGGCGCGCGATGTAAGCGTGGTCCACCAGGCCCTCGGCCAGCATCACGTGCAGCAGGCCGTGGAACAGGGCCACGTCGCTGCCCGGGCGGATGGGCAGGTAGAGGTCGGCCATGTCGGCCGTTTCGGTGCGGCGCGGGTCGGCCACGATCAGCTTGAGGCTGGGGCGGGCGGCGCGCGCGGCCTCGATGCGGCGGAACAGGATGGGGTGGGCCCAGGCCGTGTTGGCGCCGATGATGAACAGCGTTTCCGCGTGGTCGAAGTCTTCGTAGCAGGCGGGCGGGGCGTCGCTGCCCAGCGTGGCCTTGTAACCGGCCACGGCGCTGCTCATGCACAGGCGCGAGTTGGTGTCCAGGTTGTTGGTGCCCACCAGCCCTTTGACCAGCTTGTTGAGCACGTAATAGTCTTCTGTGAGCAGCTGGCCGGAGCCATAGAAGCCCACGGCCTGCGGTCCATGCCGCCGGATGACGTCGGCGAAGCGCTCGGCCGCCATCGCCATGGCCGCGTCCCAGCCGATGGCTTGGGGCGCATGGCCACGCTGGGCGCGGTGCAGGGGCTGCAACAGGCGGGCTTGCTGGGTCACGCTGTCGGCGGCGGTCAGGTGCAGGGTGCTGCCCTTGGTGCACAGTCGGCCGAAGTTGGCCGGGTGCTCGGGGTCGCCCTGCACGTTCACGATCTGCCCGCCCACCGAGTCGATGAGCACGCCGCAGCCCGTGCCGCAGTAGGGGCAGGTGGAGCGGGTCTGCGCCCGGACCGGGTGGATGGGGATGCCCATGCTCACGTCCATGCTCACGCCCCTGCCAGCGACACCCAGACCTGGCCGTCGCGCACCTCGACGGGGTGGGCCTGCACCGACCACTCGGCGTTTTCCAGGCAGGCGCCGGTGGCCAGCACGAAGTGGTGCTTGTAGAGCGGCGAGGCCACCACGACGTCGTCGCCGAGGTTGCCCACCAGCCCGCGCGACAGCACGCTGGCGCCGTTCTTGGGGTCGATGTTGTCGATGGCGTGCCAGCGGTCCTGGCCGGCAGCATCGACCACGCGGAAGACGGCGATGTGGCGGCCGCCCACCCGGGCGCACACGCCGGTGTTGGGGAGGATGTCGGCGGCGGCGCAAACCAGGGTGGCGGTCGCCGTGGGGGTGTCGGTCACGTGGGGCATGGGGGACTTCTCTCGGTGCGTGGCAGGCGATGCGTGGCAGGCGTTGGGCTCAGGCGTCGAGCGTGCTGGTCGATGCCAGCTCGCGCTCTTCGGCGAAGGCTGGCCGGATCTGGCCACGCTCTTTCACAAACACCACGGTCTCGTCGACCTGCTCGCTGTTGACGAAGCTGCGGAAGCGCTTGCGCACCTCGGGGTCGGTCACGGCCGTCTTCCACTCGCACTGGTAGGTGTCCACCACGTGCTGCATCTGGGCTTCCAGCTCGGCGCACAGGCCCAGGCTGTCGTTCAGAACCACGTCCTGCAGGTAGGCCAGGCCGCCTTCGAGGTTCTCGCGCCAGGTGCTGGTGCGTTGCAGGCGGTCGGCGGTGCGCACGTAGAACATCAGCACGCGGTCGATCAGGCGCACCAGTTCTTCCTTGTTCAGGTCCGAGGCGAACAGCTCGGCGTGGCGGGGCTTCATGCCGCCGTTGCCGCACACGTACAGGTTCCAGCCCTTCTCGGTGGCGATGATGCCGATGTCCTTGCCCTGGGCTTCGGCGCATTCGCGGGTGCAGCCCGACACGCCGAACTTGATCTTGTGCGGCGCACGCAGGCCCTTGTAGCGGTTCTCCAGCTCGACGGCCAGGCCGACCGAATCGCCCACGCCGTAGCGGCACCAGGTCGAGCCCACGCAGGACTTCACCGTGCGCAGCGACTTGCCATAGGCGTGGCCCGACTCGAAGCCCGCGGCGATCAGCTCTTCCCAGATCAGCGGCAGCTGCTCCACACGCGCACCGAACAGGTCCACGCGCTGGCCACCCGTCACCTTGGTGTACAGGCCGTACTTCTTGGCCACCTGGCCCACGGCGATCAGGCCATCGGGCGTGACCTCGCCACCGGCCATGCGGGGCACGACCGAGTAGGTGCCGTCCTTCTGGATGTTGCCCAGGAAGTAGTCGTTGCTGTCTTGCAGGCTGGCGAGGTCCTTCTTGAGCACGAAGTCGTTCCACACCGAGGCCAGGATGCTGGCGGCCGTGGGCTTGCAGACGTCGCAGCCCAGGCCCTTGCCGTGCTTGGCCAGCAGTTCGTCGAAGGTCTTGACCTGGCCGACGCGCACCAGGTGGTAGAGCTCCTGGCGCGAGTAGGCGAAGTGCTCGCACAGGTTGTTGTTGACGGCCATGCCGCGCTTGGCCATCTCGGCCTTCATCACCTGCGTCACCAGGGGCACGCAGCCGCCACAGGTGGCGCCGGCCTTGGTGCAGGCCTTCATCTCGCCGATGGTGCACACGCCCTGGCCCACCGCCGCACCGATCTGCCCCTTGCTGACGTTGTTGCACGAGCAGATCTGGGCCGAGTCGGGCAGGGCGTCCACGCCCAGGCCGGGCTTGGCCTTGCCGTCACTGCTGGGCAGGATCAGGAACTCGGGCTCGGGCGGCAGGGTGATGCCATTGAGCGCCATCTGCAGCAGCGTGCCGTACTCGTCGGCATTGCCCACCAGCACGGCGCCCAGCAGTTGCTTGCCGTCGGCGCTGACCACGATCTTTTTGTAGACCTGCTTGACCTCGTCCACGTACTGGTAGCTGCGGCAGTGCGCCGTCTTGCCCTGGGCGTCGCCGATGCTGGCCACGTCCACGCCCATCAGCTTGAGCTTGGTGCTCATGTCGGCGCCCGCGAAGGTGGCCTCGGCGTCACCGGCGATGTGCTTGGCCGCCACGCGGGCCATGTCGTAGCCCGGGGCCACGAGGCCGAAGGTCTGGTCGTTCCAGGCCGCGCATTCGCCAACGGCATAGACGTTGCGGTCGCTGGTGCGGCAGTGGCTGTCGATGGCGATGCCGCCGCGTGCGCCCACGGCCAGCAGGGATTGGCGGGCCAGTTCATCGCGCGGACGGATGCCGGCGGAGAACACGATCATGTCGGTCTCCAGGTGGCTGCCGTCGGCGAACACCATGCGGTGGCGGGCCTCGCGGCCATCGACGATCTCCACCGTGTTGCGGCTGGTGTGCACGTGCAGACCCATGGCCTCGATCTTGTGGCGCAGCACGCGGCCGCCGCCTTCGTCCACCTGCACGGCCATCAGGCGCGGGGCGAACTCGACCACGTGCGTCTCCAGGCCCATGTCGCGCAGGGCCTTGGCGCATTCCAGGCCGAGCAGGCCGCCGCCCACCACGACGCCGCTCTTGGACCGTGCGCCGCATTCGGTCATGGCCTCCAGGTCTTCGATGGTGCGGTAGACGAAGCAGTCCTTGCGGTCGCGGCCGGGCACGGGCGGCACGAAGGGGTTGGAGCCGGTGGCCAGCACCAGCTTGTCGTAGGTGAAGGTTTCGCCATCGACCGTGGTGACGGTGTTCGTGCGGCGCTCGATGTGGGCTGCGCGGGCGGCCAGGCGCAAGCTGAAGCCGGTGCGCTCGAAGAAGCCGGGCTCGACCACGGAGAGGTCGTCGGCCGATTTGCCAGCGAAGAATTCAGAGAGGTGAACGCGGTCGTAAGCGGCGCGGGGCTCTTCGCACAGGACGGTGACCTCGGCGCCTTGCAGGCTGCCCGCTGCCAGGTCGGCGAGGCTTTCCAAAAACTTGTGGCCCACCATGCCGTGGCCGATGACGACGATTTTCATGTTCACTCCAACGAATCCAAATGCGGTGCGGGTCGCATGCCGTGCAGGCGGCATGCCCAGTCCACCTTCGTTAGCGGAGCGATGCAGAAATCTGTGTGAGCCTCTTTGCTTCACCCTTGCATCAGCAGGTTCTGTGCCAAGCCGATGTGGCGGGTGCGCGGCGTGTTTCGTCGGGGGTGCGGCCCCGGCGCCGCGGTGCGCGCCCTGTTGGGGTGCGCGCTTGCACCATCCGGGTGCGAGGGCCGAGTGTGGACCTCGGTGTGCCGAGTTCTGAGCTGCGCGCGCCGAGCTTGGTGCTCCGTGCGCCGAGAGATTTGCTCGGCACGCCGAGCGCTGAGCTTCGCGCACAGAGTTCAGCGCTTTGTGCGCCGAGCGCCGAACTCGGCCGTCGGAGCTGTTGAACTCCGTGCGCCGAGAGATTGGCTCGGCATGCCGAGCTCAGGGCTTCGCGCCCCGAGTTCGGCGCTCGGCGCGCAAGGCTTTTTGCTTTGCGGCCCGAGCTTTCTGCTTTGCGCGCAAGGTTCGGAGCCTCGCGCGCCGAGCTTGTCACTCGGTGCGCCAGGCGCTGAGGCTGGTGCACGGCCCGGGCGCGCAGCTCACTGCGACGCCGCGCGCCGCTTCAGCCCAGCGGGAAGCCCTTGACCAGCGCCCGCTGCAAGCGGGTGGAGGTGGCGGCCAGCGTGGTCTGGTGCACCGGCGCCAGCGCCGCCCAACGGGCCTCGAAGTCGGCGCCGCACTGCGCCAGCACGGGGCGCGTGGCCGCGCTCATGACCTCGTTGCCGCCCTCGTCGGACTCCACCGAGGCCACCGCGCCGCCGAACGCGCGGCTCAGGCGCTGGCGGATCTCGCGGCTGCGCGCCGTGTCGGCCTGCACATTGGCCACCAGCACGCCGGCCTCGCTCAGCGCCGCGCGGCAATCTTCGTAAAAGCGGCGGCTGCTCAAGGCGGGCGGGATGCCCGTGCCGTCGAAGCCGTCCACCAGGATCAGGTCGAAGCGGGCGGGGGGCGCGGACTCCCGCACGAAGGTCCGCATGAACCTGGCCCCGTCATCGCACACCGTGTGCAGCCGTTCGCTGTCCGGCGGGATGAGGAAGTCACCGCGCAGGTCGATGACAGCCTGGCTGATCTCCACCACCGTGAACGTGGCGTCCGGCAGGTGGCGGTGCAGGTACTTGAGCATGGAGCCCCCGCCCAGGCCGATCATCAGCACGTGGCGCGGCGCGGGGTTCAGCAGCAGGCAGCCCATCATGGCGCGGGTGTAGTCCAGCAGCAGCTCGTCGGGGGCGTCCAGGCGCATGCTGCTCTGGATGAGCGAGGAGGTGAAGCTCAGAGACAGGGTCTGGCTGTTGCTGTGCAGGCGGGGGGCGTCTTCCATCTTGGCTTCATTGTCTCAGCCCGCGCTGCGCTCCGGCTTGGCGAAGGCCGCGCGGGCCCGGGCCGCCTGGGCACGCACCACGCAGCCCTCGGCGTGGTCGTTGACCAGGCCCATGGCCTGCATGAAGGCGAACACCGTGGTCGGGCCGACGAACTTCCAGCCCATCCTCTTGAGCGCCTTCGACAGGGCCACCGAGGTGTCTGAGGTCGAGGCGGTTTGCGGCGTGCCCAGCGTGGCCGGGTCGGGCTCGTGCCGCCAGAAAAAGGCCGCCAGCGAGCCTTCCTGGGCGATCAGTGCCTGGGCGCAGCGCGCGTTGTGGATGGCCGCCTCGATCTTGCCGCGGTGGCGCACGATGCCCGCGTCCTGCAGCAAGCGCTCGACGTCGTCGGCGGTGAAGCGCGCCACCCGGTCGATGTCAAAGCCGTGGAAGGCCGAGCGGAAGTGCTCGCGCTTGGCCAGGATGGTCCGCCAGCTCAGGCCCGACTGGAAGCCCTCCAGGCAGAGCTTCTCGAACAGGCGGCGGTCGTCCGCCACGGGGAAGCCCCATTCGGTGTCGTGGTAGGGCAGGAACTCGGGCGCCGAGGCGCACCAGCGGCAGCGGGGCTGGCCATCGGGGCCGGGGAGGGTGGTGCTCATGGACGCGCTCGCGGACGTGATGGGGGGCGGGGAGGGGGTGGTGATCTTGGCGCACCTGGGCCGCACCGCCTGGCGAAAACCCAGCACACGGCGGCAGCGTTCGGCCGGATTTTGCTGGATTCGACGCAGCATTTTGATGCCCAGGCGGTGTCTTCCCAGCGCAGCGCGTGTGGGCATGGAAGCTGCAACGGCGCCTGCATGAACCGATCCCTGACACCCACCCATGCCGTGCCCCGCGCCCGGAGCGTTCCGTCCCCGACATGGCGCTTGCGACCTGCCGCGTGGGGTGTGTGTGCCTGTGCGTTGCTGCTGGGGGTGCGGGTCCTGGCCGAGGGGGTGGCGGCCGGTGTGGATGTGGATGTGGGTGTGTGGGCGGGGGCATGGGCGGGTGCGAGGGCGGTGGTGCCGCTCGCCGAGGTGGTCGAGGCCTTGCCCTTCCTGTGAGGCGCGCAAGGCGTGGGGGCGCTGCAGGACACCGGCCCAGCAGTTAGACTTCCGGCTCTTTCCCGACGCCTGCCCCGACGCCTGCGTCCCCCCTACCTCCGAAAGGACCCGCCATGCCCGTCATCACCACCACCTCCGGCCTGCAATACGAAGACACCGTCGAAGGCGGCGGCGAGGTCGCCAAGGCCGGTGCCCACGTCACCGTGCACTACACCGGCTGGCTGTACGAGAACGGCGTCAAGGGCGCCAAGTTCGACTCCAGCAAGGACCGCCGCGACCCCTTCGCATTCCCCCTGGGTGCTGGCCACGTCATCCGCGGCTGGGACGAAGGCGTGCAGGGCATGAAGGTCGGCGGCACCCGCATCCTGGTGATCCCGTCCGAGCTGGGCTACGGTGCCCGCGGCGCCGGTGGCGTGATCCCCCCGAACGCCACGCTGATGTTCGAAGTCGAGCTGCTGGGCGTCTGAGCCCTGACCCCTGACCTCTGCACCCTCTGATGTTCGCTCCCTCGCAAGAACAGGTCCGGCGCTTCTTCTGCGAAGCCTGGGCCAAGCAACAGGCCGGCCAGCCCCTGACGCCCCTGGAGGCGCAGGCGGCCGACTGGATCCTGGAGCACCCGGAGTACCACGCCGACCTGGCCGATGTGGACGTGGCCCTGGCCACCATGTACACGGTCGAGGAGGGGCGCACCAACCCCTTCCTGCACCTGTCCATGCACCTGTCCATCACGGAGCAGGTCAGCATCGACCAGCCGCGGGGCATCCGCGCCGCCGTCCAGGCCCTGGCGCAGCGCCGGAACTCCCTGCACGAGGCGCACCACGAGGCCATGGAGGCCCTGGGCGAAATGGTCTGGGCCTCCCAGCGTTCGGGTCAGCCGTTCGACGGCGAGGCCTACATCGAACGCATCCGCATGCGCGCCGGCCACTGAGCACGCTGGCACGGCGCTGAGCGCCCTTTGGCCCTCCACCCGCGGGATGCCGCCTGCGCCCATCGGCCCTTGTAAAGCCCTAGACTGTGCACTTCGCACGATTTCCGTCTTTGGGTTGAACCATGCCGATCCTTGCCATGTCTTCCGGTACCGTCACCGCCGTCTGGGGCCAAGCGTTTTTGCGCCTGCCCAACGGCCAATTGCGCGCTGTGAAAGTCGGCGACAAGGTCGTCGGCGGCCAGCAGATCATCACGGAAGACAACGGCTTGGTGCAGATCGCGCCGGATGCGGTGCGCACGCTGCCTGCGCAGGCGGCCAAGCCCCTGCCCGCAGACGCGGTCATCGCTGACCTCAACCGCAACGACCCGCTCGACCCGCCCGCAGCCGGCCTGCAAGGCGGCCCTGGCGGCAGCCTGTCGTCGGGCCTGCGCGTGGACCGCATCGCCGAGGGCGTGACGCCCCTGGCCTTCGACTTCGGCACCGAGCGCGTGTTGCCCCCGCCCATCTTCGCGGTCACCGGCCTGCAGGCCAGCGCGCTGACGGCCGCCGCGCCCCCTGTGACGCCCACCCCCGAGCCGACCCAGCCCCAGCTCAGCATCAACGACGTGCGCGTCAACGAAGGCGCGGGCGTGGCGACCTTCACCATCAGCCTGGACAAACCCTCGACGCAGCCGGTCACCGTCACCTACACCAGCCGCAGCGGCACGGCCGTGGTCGGCACAGGCGAGGGCGCCGACGCGGGCCTGGTCACCCAGACCGTGACCATCCCGGCGGGCCAGACCTCGGTCAAGGTCACGGTGCCCATCGTCAACGACCGCACCTACGAGGGCAGCGAGACTTTCCAGGTCGACCTGAGCCAGCCCACCAATGCCGTCATCGCCAAAGGCACCGGCACGGGCACCATCCTCGACAACGGCACAGGCCCCCTGGGCCCTGAGCAGACCGTGGCCGACGACGACCGCCCCGCGGTGCAGATCGCAGCCGGTCCCGCGGTGGTCGAAGGCCAGCCGGCGGTGTTCACGCTCTCGCTGACGCACCCCTCGAACTTCCCCGTGGATGTGGCCCTCAAGCTGCTGACCGGCGCGGTGGACCCGGTCACGGGCCAGGGCAAATACATCACCCCGGGCGTGGACAGCACGCCGCTGGAAGTCCTGAACCCAACGACCGGCCAGTGGGAGTTGCTGACTGGCGCGCTGACCTTCGCGCCCGGCACGACCTCGCTGCAGGTGCGCGTGCCCACGCTGAACGACGGTCTGGTGGAAGGCACGGAAATCGTCGGCCTGCAGGCCACGGCCTCGGGTGACACGGCCCCTGGCGGCGCCGGCCCGCTGCTGGCCAGTGTCACGGTGCGCGACAACGACGCCGAGGGCACGGTCTACGAGTCTGGCCTGACCACCACGATGCCGAGCAGCAGCCCGCTGACCCGCGCCACCGGCCCCTCGCCCCTGGTGGACGGCCAGGGCAACCCGGTGTCCGGCACGGTGACCGCACCCACCCAGGCGGTGACGACGGCCTCCGGCCAGACCGTGGTGTGGAAGTCCGACGGCAACGGCGGCCTGATCGGCTACGCCGGCCCGGCGCCCGATGCCCGCCCGGTCGCAGCGCTCACCCTGTCGCCCGATGGCAAGTACACCTTCGACCTCAAGCAGCCCCTGCAGCACGCCGACGGCCAGACCGACCTGACGCTGGACTTCGGCCTGACGCCCAACACCGCCGGCAGCGTGCCCGATGCCACCCTGCACATCCATGTGATCGACGCCCAGCCAGCGCTGCCGGCCGTGTCCATCGACTCGGTGACCGTCAACGAAGGCGCCGGCGTGGCGACCTTCACCATCGGCCTGGACAAGGCCTCGGCCCAGCCGGTCACCGTCACTTACACCAGCCGCAGCGGCACGGCCGTGGTCGGCAGCGGTGAAGGCGCCGACGCGGGCCTGGTCACCCAGACCGTGACCATCCCGGCGGGCCAGACCTCGGTCAAGGTCACCGTGCCCATCGCCAACGACGCGACCTACGAAGGCAGCGAAACCTTCCAGGTGGTGCTCAGCCAGCCGGTCAACGCGACCATCGCGCAGGGCACCGGCACGGGCACCATCCTCGACAACGGCACAGGCGCCCTGGGCCCGAACCAGACGGTGGCCGACGACGACCGCCCCGCGGTGCAGATCGCAGCGGGCCCCGCGGTGGTCGAAGGCCAGCCGGCGGTGTTCACGCTCTCGCTGACGCACCCCTCGAACTTCCCCGTGGACGTGGCCCTCAAGCTGCTGACCGGCGCGGTGGACCCGGTCACGGGCCAAGGCAAGTACATCACCCCGGGCGTGGACAGCACGCCGCTGGAAGTGCTGAACCCGGCGACCGGCCAGTGGGAGTTGCTGACCGGCGCGCTGACCTTCGCGCCCGGCACGACCTCGTTGCAAGTGCGCGTGCCCACATTGAACGACGGCCTGGTGGAAGGCACGGAAATCGTCGGCCTGCAGGCCACGGCCTCGGGTGACATCGCCCCTGGCAGTGCCGCGCCCCAGACGGCGGCGGTCACGGTGTTCGACAACGACGCCGAAGGCACCGTCTACGAAGCCAGTCTCGCTGGCGTCACCATCCCGACGCCTGCCATCTTCAAGGGCAGCCTGGGCGTGGTGGACACCAGCGGCCAGCCCGTGCCGGTCACGCTCAAGGCCCCGACCGACGTCCTGTTCACCAGCATCAGCGGCCAGAAGCTGGTCTGGACCACCGAGGCCAACGGCGACCTCGTGGCCCGCGCTGGCAGCACCGCCGATGCGCCCCTGGTGGCGCGCATCAGCACCGACGGCCAGGGCGGCTTCAGCTTCTCGCTGCTGCAGGCCATCCAGCACGCCGATGGCAGCAATGTGCAGGACATCCACTTCGCCACGCAGCCCGTGGGTGCGACCACGGACGCTGGCAACGGCACGCTGACCATCCACGTGATGGACGACCAGCCTCGCTTGCCCGCCACCATCGACACCACCGCCACCACCCTGGACACCAACCTCCTGCTGGTCCTGGACACGTCCAGCGCCATGGGTGCTGCCAGCGGCGTGGCCGACCTCAGCCGTTTGCAGGCTGCGGTGAAATCGCTGGGCCAGCTGATCGACCGCTACGACCAGTTCGGTGACGTGGCCGTGCGCCTGGTCACCTTCTCGGGCACGGCCCAGGCCCAGACCGACCACTGGCTCAGTGCCAGCGACGCCAAAACCTTGCTGGCCACCCTGAGCGCTGGCGGCAGCACAGAACTCGACTTCCGGCAGGCCCTGGTGGCCGCGCACGACGCCTTTGACAGCGCCGGCAAGCTGGCCGATGCACAGAACGTGTCCTACGTCCTGGCCGGTGGCAACCCGACGGACCTGGGTGGCTTCAGCGCCCAGGATGCCGCCGCCTGGACGACCTTCGCCGACGAACACCAGATCAAGAGCCTGGCCGTGGGCCTGGGCGCTGAGGTCGGAGCGTCCGGTCAGGCGGCACTGGGTGCCATCGCCTACGACGGCCAGGCCTCCTCTGACCTGAACGCCACCCTCGTCACGGCCTTCGATGGCCTGACCGATGCGCTCAGCGGTTCGACCCGCGACGTCATTTCAGGGCGCCTGATCAACACCGCCACCAGCGCCGGCGGCCAGATCGGTGCCGATGGCTTCGACCACGTCGGTTCGATCACCGTCGACGGTGTGGCCCACGATTTCGTGGCAGGCCAGAACGCCGTGCAGACCTTCACGACCAGCGCCGGCGGCGTGCTCACCGTCAACATGCTGACCTCCGAGTACAGCTACACCGCACCTTCGGGCAGCTTTGGCCAGCTCAAGGAACAGATCGGCTTCACGCTGGTGGACCACGATGGCGATGCCGGCAAGTCGGTGCTCAACCTCAACCTGGACCACACCCATGTCCAGGTGGGCACGGCCTCGGCCGATGGCCTCTCGGGCACCGGCGGCAGCCAGTTCATCATGGGCCGCGGTGGCAACGATGTGCTGACGGGCGGCGATGGCAACGACATCTTGATGGGCAATGCCGGCAACGACGAGCTGCACGGCGGCGCGGGCCGCGACACCCTGGTGGGCGGCGCCGGCAACGACCGCCTGGAAGGTGGCCAGGGCAGCGACGTGTTCGCGTGGCGCTTCAGCGATGCAGGCACGCCGTCCGCACCCGCCGAAGACCATGTGCTCGATTTCGGCGCGGCCCTGCCCAGCCGAGGTGGCGATGCGCTCGACCTGCGCGACCTGCTGCAAGGCGAGCATGGCGGCACCGGCCTCTACAACATTGGCCAGTACATCCACGTCAACGCCGATGCGGGCAACACCGTCATCCGCATCAGCACCAGCGGGGACTTCAGCACGACCGATGCTGGCGCTGGCACGGAGACCCAGCGCATCGTGCTGGACAACGTGGACCTGGTGGCCCGCCTGGGCGCGGGCCTGAGCGAACAGCAGCTGATTGCCAAGCTCGTCGAGCAAGGCAAGCTGCTGGTGGACGCCTGATCAGCGACGCAGCTTTGGCTGCGGCACCGTTTTGAGCTCGCCGGGCAGGCTGGCCACGTAGGCGGCCAGCTGCTTGAGCTCGGTGTGGGTGAACAGCTTGGCCTGGGTGCCCATGATGGGGTTGGCGCGGCCGATCTGCGGGTTGCGCTCGGTCTGGTAGGACTTCAGCGCCACGTACAGGTAGTCGGCGTGCTGCCCTGCGATCTTGGGGTAGCTGGCATCGATGGGCTTGTTCAGGTCGGCGCCATGGCAGGCCATGCAGTTGCCCTTGGTGAGCAGGGCCTGGATGTCGGCGCTCGGTGCGGCAGGCGCGGCCGGGCTGGCGGGTGAGGGGGTGTCCTTGCCGCTGGCCTCGTAGAAGGCGGCCACGTCGGCGATGTCCTGGTCGCTCATGGACGCGGCAATGCCTTTCATCGTCGGGTGCTTGCGCTCGCCCTTGCGGTAGGCGGTGAGCGCCGCGGCGATGTACTTCGCGTTCTGCCCCGAGATCTTGGGCACCTTGTGCACCTCGGGGAAACTGGCCTGGTAGCCCGTGATGCCATGGCAGCCAATGCACATGGCGACTTTCTGGCGGGCGGCGGTGGCGTCTGGCGCGCCGTCTGCCGTTTGGGCCTGGGCGGCCGAGCTCAGGCCAGCGGCCAGGGCGATGATGGCCAGGAAGGTGAAGCGCATCGAGGGTGTGTTCATGGGTCGTCGGTCAGGAAGGGATGTCCGGCAGGGAAAAACACGGGGTTCGGGGCATTATTGGGGCTCGCCCTATACTCGAACACAGTAACAACCCGGTTGAGTCTGCGCATGAAATTCCAAGGAACCGACGAATACGTCGCCACCGACGACCTGAAACTCGCTGTCAATGCCGCGCTGAAACTCCAGCGCCCGCTGTTGGTCAAGGGCGAGCCAGGCACTGGCAAGACGATGCTGGCCGAGCAGGTCTCGATGGCACTCGGCATGCCGCTGTTGCAATGGCACATCAAATCGACCACCAAGGCGCAGCAGGGCCTGTACGAATACGACGCCGTCAGCCGCCTGCGCGACAGCCAGCTCGGCGAGGAAAAGGTCAAGGACATCCACAACTACATCGTCAAGGGTGTGCTGTGGCAGGCCTTCGATGCCGACCAGCCGGTGGCCCTGCTGATCGACGAAATTGACAAGGCCGACATCGAATTCCCCAATGACCTCCTGCGCGAAATCGACCGCATGGAGTTCTATGTGTATGAGACGCGCCAGCTGGTCAAGGCCCGCCACCGGCCGCTGGTCATCATCACCTCGAACAACGAAAAAGACCTGCCCGACGCCTTCCTGCGCCGCTGCTTCTTCCACTACATCCGCTTCCCTGATGCGACCACGATGAAGCAGATCGTGGACGTGCACTTCCCGCACATCAAGCAGGATTTGCTGTCGGCCGCCATGCGCCATTTCTACGAGGTGCGCAACCTGCCGGGCCTGAAGAAGAAGCCGAGCACCTCGGAGCTGATCGACTGGCTCAAGCTGCTGGTGGCCGAGGACATCCCGGCCGAAGCGCTGCAGAGCAAGGACGAGAAGGTCAGCGTGCCGCCGCTGGTGGGCGCGCTGCTCAAGAACGAGCAGGACCTCAGCCTGTTCGAAAAGCTGGTGTACATGGCCCGCCACAACCGCTGAGGGCTGGTGCTGAAGGCCTGCAGCTGACGCTGTTGGCCCGTTGTCAGGCGGCCAGCGGCGTCGCCACCTCCACCCGGTTGCGGCCTTGGGCCTTGGCGCGGTAGAGGGCGTTGTCGGCGCGCCGCAACAGCGCGTCCATGGGCTCGGTGGGGTCTGTCGCACAGGCCACGCCGGTGCTGATGGTCACGCCCAGGGTCTCGTCGTGCCAGGTGATTTCGCGCGTGTGCACGGCGGCGCGCAGGCGCTCTGCGGCTTGCAAGGCGCCCTCGTGCTCGGTGTGGGGCAGCAGCACGCAGAACTCCTCGCCGCCGTAGCGGGCCACGCGGTCCACCTCGCGACCCTGCTCCTTCAGCGTCTGGGCCACCTGGCGCAAGACCTCGTCACCGGCCGCATGGCCCAGCAGGTCGTTGATGCGTTTGAAGTGGTCGATGTCCACCAGCAGCACCGAGAACGGTTCGTTGAAGCGCTGCAGGCGGTGTGCCTCGCGGGCCAGGCATTGCTCGATGGCGCGGCGGTTCAACAGGCCGGTCAGGCTGTCGTGCTGCGAGAGGTGCTGCAGCCGGTTGACCAGGCGCATGACCACGATGTAGCCCTGCACGAACGCGACCACGATGGACAGCACCGCTGTCACGAACACCAGTGTCGCCTGGCGCACCTCCAGCGGCGGGAGCAGCGCCTGCGCGCCGGCCTGGCCCATCAGCACGGCGACGCTGGTGAGCGTGAACACGATGGCAGAGGCGCACAGCACCAGGCTGGACGCCAGGGCCGTGCCGGGGCGGAATTCGCGGGCGATGGCGGCATGGCTCTCTCGGGCGCACGTCAGCAGCAGGGCCACGATGGCGAGGCAGGACGCGAAAATGCCCAGAGACGGCCAGCCCAGCGGGGCACACAGCAACAGGTTGAAGACCGCCACCCCGGCGATCAGGCGCACGAAGTCGGACGTGGTGTGAGGCAGGCGCAAGAAGGACAGCAGGCCGCGTCGCAGAGAGGCGGCGCCCAGCACAGCCAGGGTGCAGGCCAGCATGGTTTTGAATTCGATGTGCTTGCCGCCTTCGGTCACCGTGACCAGCAGCGCGGCGCCGTTGGCGATGCTGGCGCGCATCCACTCGGAGGCGGCGCGCCGCGAGAGGCCCATCCACCGGCCGCCGATCAGCCACATGGCCGTGATGAGGCTGTGCATCAGCAGGATGTAGGCTGTCAGCAGCAGGTGGGGAGAGATGTGCATGCGCGCGGGGACTCCAACTCGATGCCGCCGCGATGCTGCTCCGATGCCGGTTCATGGCCTGGCTCTGGCAGGACACCCGTTCAGGGGTCAAAATAGCGCCAGATTCGCAGGACAGCCTATGCTCATCGACTTCTTCTTCGCATTGCGTGCGGCCCGACTGCCGGTGACCATCCCCGAGTACCTCAGCTTGCTGGAGGCGATCAAGGCGGACGTCATCGAACCGTCGGTGGACGAGTTCTACCACCTTGCGAGGATGTCGCTGGTCAAGAACGAAGCGCATTTCGACAAATTCGACCGCGCTTTCGCCACCTATTTCAGGGGCGCCACGGCTGCGCTGGACGTGGGTAAGGACATTCCCTTGGATTGGCTTCGCAAGCACTTCGAGCGCGAACTCACGCCCGAGGACAAGGCCAAGATCGAGGCCATGGGCTGGGACAAGCTCATGGACCGCATCAAGCAACTGCTCGAAGAGCAGAAAGAGCGGCACGAGGGCGGCAACAAGTGGATCGGCACGGGCGGCACCTCGCCGTTTGGCGCCCACGGCTACAACCCCGAAGGCATCCGCATCGGCCAGGACAAGTCGCGCAACCGCAGCGCGGTCAAGGTCTGGGACAAGCGCGAGTTCAAGGACTACGACGACAGCATCGAGCTGGACACGCGCAGCATCAAGGTGGCGCTGCGCCGCCTGCGCAAGTTCGCCCGCCAGGGTGCGGCCGAAGAGCTCGACCTGGACCACACCATCCACGCCACGGCGGCCAATGCCGGCATGCTGGACATCAAGATGGTGCCCGAGCGCCACAACACCGTGAAGGTGCTGCTGCTGATGGACGTGGGTGGTTCGATGGACGACCACGTGCACCGCGTGGAGGAGTTGTTCTCGGCGGCCAAGAGCGAGTTCAAACACCTGGAGTTTTTCTACTTCCACAACTGCGTCTATGACTTCATGTGGAAGAACAACCACCGCCGCTTCACCGAGAAGGTCCCGACCTGGGACATCCTGCGCAAGTACAACAAGGACTACAAGCTGATCTTCGTGGGCGATGCGACCATGAGCCCCTACGAGATCCTGCAGGCGCACGGCAGCGTGGAATACAACAACGAGGAAGCTGGTGCGGAGTGGATCGCCCGCCTGACGCATGCCTTCCCCAACCACGCCTGGATCAACCCCGAACCACCGGGCGTGTGGGGCTACCGCCAGAGCGTGTCGATCATGCAGCAGCTGGTGGGCGGGCGCATGTTCCCCATGAGCTTGCAGGGCCTGGAAAGCGCCATGCGTCTCTTGAGCAAATGAGCTTGTCCTGGGGGCGTTGCCTGGCCTGTGCGCTGGCTTGGCCGCTGGTGGCGTGGTCTCAGGCCTCGGTGCCGTCTCAGGCTGTGCGCAAGCCGCTGAACTGGCACCTGGTGGTCGATGCGCCATCGCCACTGGACCGCTTGCTGGAGGCCAACCTCGACCTGGCGCGCTTCCAGCAGGACGCCAATGTCAGCCGCGGTGAATTGCGGCGCCTGGTGGCGGCGGTGCCCGAGCAGGCGCGCAGCCTGCTGGACGCGGAAGGCTATTTTGCCGCGCAGGTGCGCATCCGGGTGCAGGATGCGACCCAGGACACGCCCACGCCAGACGATGCCGCCGAGCCGGACCGCAACGAGGTGCTCGTGACCGTGGCGGTCGAGCCGGGCCTGCGCACCCACGTGAGCCGCGTGCAGTTCGTCTTCGAAGGTGGGCTGGACCAGCGCCTGTCAGATGCCGACCCGGTGGCCCAGGCCCTGGCCGACCAGCTGAGCGCGAAGTGGGCCTTGCCCGAGGGCGAGGTGTTCCGCCAGGCCGACTGGTCATCGGCCAAGTCCGACACCCTGGCGCGCCTGCGTGCGGACACCTACCCCCTGGCGTCCTGGAGCGGCACCTCCGCCACGGTGGACGCCACCGCGCACACGGCCAGCCTGTTCCTGGTGGCGGACTCTGGCCCGGCGTTCGCGTTCGGTCCCATCCAGGTCGAAGGGCTGAAGCGCCAGCCGGCGTCGGCCATCGTCAACCTGACACCGTTCAAGCAGGGTGGCCCTTTCCGCGAGCGCCAGTTGCTGGACTGGCAGGAACGCATCCAGAAGCTGGGCTTGTTCGACAGCGTCTTCGTTTCGCCGGCACTGGACGAAAGCCACCCCGAGGCCACGCCGCTGGTGGTGCAGGTGCGCGAGCTGCCGCTGCAATCGGCCACGGCAGGCATCGGCATCAGCAGCGACAACGGGCCGCGCCTGTCGTTGGAGCACCTGCACCGCAACGCTTTCGGGCTGGACTGGCAGGCCAAGACCAAGGTGCAATTGGGTGCCCGCCTGCAGGACGCCCAGCTCGACTTCACGTCCCACCCCTGGGAGGGCCACAAGCGCGGTTTGGTGTCGGCACAAACGACGGGCCTGACCGACAGCGACAACGCCATCACCCACAGCCAGCGCGTGCGCGTGGGCTTGTTGCGTGAGGGGGAGCGGCTGGAGCGCTCCGACTACGTCGAGCTGCAGCACGCCAGCGTGCGCTCGGCCACCGACGTGCTGGTGTCGAACGCCACCGCCTTGAGCGCCACCACGCAGTGGATTTTCCGCGACGTGGACAACCGCTTGCTGCCCACCCGCGGCACGGCTTCGATGGCCCAGCTGACCTTCGGGCGCACCTACTCGGCGCTGGACCAGGATGGCTTTTTCGGTCGGGCGCACACGCGCCTGACGGGCTACCTGCCGCTGCCGCTGGCGTGGCAGCTGACCGCGCGCGGCGAGGTGGGGCAGGTGCTGGCCAATGAGTCGGTCAGCGTGCCCGACACCCTCTTGTTCCGCGCCGGTGGCGATGACTCGGTGCGGGGCTACGCCTACCGCTCGCTGGGCGTGGCGATCGCGGGCGTGACCACGGGCGCCCGGTCGGTGGCCACCGCCAGCCTGGAGTTGGCGCACGCTTTGCCGGTGCGTGTGCCGGGCCTGCAAGGTGCGATTTTTGCCGATGTGGGCGATGCGGCCGACCGTTTCAGCAAGATGTCGGCCAAGCGTGGCTACGGCGTCGGCGTGCGTTGGCGCAGCCCCGTGGGGCCCTTCCGCCTGGACGTGGCCTATGGCGAAGCGGTGCAGCAGTGGCGTCTGCATTTCAGCGTGGGGGTCAGCCTGTGAGCGAGGCGCCGCGCGGTGGTGAAGGGGCGGCCGACCCAGGTGACGGGGCGCAAGCCGCGCCGCGGCCCGCGGTCACCGTTGGGCGCGTTCTGACGGGAGCCTTGGGCCTGTCGGGCCGCCTGTTGCGCGCGACGTTGTGGTTGTCGTTGCTGGGTGTGTCGTTTGTGGGTGCGCTCTGGGCCCTCGCCCATGGCGAGGCTTTCAGCGGCTGGCTGCTGCGGCAGCTGCCCGGTGTGACCGTCACGCAGGCCCGTGGCGCGCTGCTGGGGGATTTCAGCGCGGAGCGCATCGACGTGGCCTTGCCCCGCGGTGGCCGGTTGTGGCTGGTGGCGCCGCGCTGGCAAGGCCTGCGCCTGGTGCCGGACCCCAGCGCGCGTTTCGGCTTGGGCGTGCGCGCCGATGCCGTGTCGGTGCAGCGGCTGGACCTGAACTGGGTGAGCGACCCGGCCAGCCCGCCCGCGGCCGCGCCAGACAGCCTGCGCCTGCCCCTGACGGTGAGCATCCCGACGGTGCGTGTGGACGAAGCCCGCAGTGCCCTGTGGGGTGCGCCCTTGCAGCAGCTGAGGCTGTCGCTGCAATTGCGCGATGACATCCACCAGCTGCAGCTGCAGTCGCTGCAGTGGTCGGGTTGGCGCCTGGGGCCGCAGGGTGCCAGCTTGCGCCTGGGCACGTCCGCGCCGTTGGTGGTCCAGATGTCGGTGGTGGCTGTGGCGCAGACCGAGCCGGTGCCGCAGCGCGCGGTGGGCCAGGCAGCGGTGGGCGCCGATGGCGGAGGCCCCGTTGCGGCCTTGCCCGGCGAGTTGCGTTTGCAAGCGCAAGGGCCCTTGAGCGACCTGCGCTTGCAGGGCCTGGCGCGTTGGGCCGAGGTGAGTGACGTGTCGCCCCAGTTGGACCTCGATGCCCGCCTGCAGCCCTTCGCGGCCTGGCCGCTGGCGCAGGCGCGCGTGGTGGCGCGTGCGCTGGACCTGTCGGCCTTGCAGCCAGGGCAGGGCACATTGGACAAGGCAGGTGCGTCGCAGGCCTGGCCGCGCACCCGCCTGGAGGGCACGCTGACCCTGGCCCCCGAAGGTGCCCGTGGCCTGGCCCTGGACATCGACCTGCGCAATGCCGGCGCCACCGCTTGGGGACAAGGCGGTTTGCCGCTGCTGGGGCTGAAGGGCCGGCTGCTGGCACCCGAGGCCCAAAGGATGGCGCAGGGGGCACCGGTGCAGGCGCCCGCAGGGTCAAGCGCTGACCCGGCCTGGGTCGCGGCCCTGCAGCACGCCAGCGCAGACCTGCGCCTGTCCCTGCCGACCTTGTCGGGCGCTGCGCCTGCCACGGTGGCGCTGCAAGGCGAGTGGGGTGCGCGCGAGGCCGTGCGCTTGACGCTCGACGGGGTGCAGCCCCAGGCCCTGCACGGCGCCGCGCCGCCGCTGCGCTTGCAAGGCGAGGTGCGCTTGCAGCCTCATTGGGAGGCAGCATCGACATCGACACCCCCAGCGCCCAGCGGCGCGGCCATCGCGCGACCCACGCCCACCAAACCGGTCTCTGCGGCCTCTACGGCATCGCCGGTCCTGCAGCGCGTCCAGATCGACGCCCACCTGGACGGCATTTTCGGCCGAGAGCACGCCCAGCGTGCCCAGGCCGCATCCTGGCCGGCCACCCGCCAGCCCATCGCGCTGGACCTCGACGGCGAGTGGCGGCCGCAGCTGTGGTCCGTGCGGGCCTTGCGCTTGCGCGCGGGCGATGCGTCTGCCGCCAAGCCGGGCAGCGAGGCCAGCCTGCGCGATGTCAGCCTGCGCTGGCTGGGGCCGCAGGCCTGGCAGGCCCGGGGTGAGCTGGCTGTCGAGCGCTTCGACCCCCAGGTCTGGCTGCCCTGGCCCCAGGGCATGGACCGCCGCAACAGCCTGTCGGCGCAAGGCCGTTTCGACATCGACCCGCGCGGCCACGGTCAGGCCGACCTGTCGCTCCTGCCCAGCACCCTGGCTGGTTTGCCGGTGCGGGGCGAGCTGCACTGGCGCGCCAGCGAGGCCGCGGCCCTGCAGCTCCAGGCCGACCTGGACGTGGCGGGCAACCAGGTGCGGGCGCAAGGGCAGGGCACGGCCCAGCAGCCTTTGAACGGCGCCTGGCAGGTGCGGGTGGCCGCGGCGCAACTGCAGGCACTGAGCCCTTTGGCGCCGCTGCTCGGCCTGCGCCAGCTCCAGGGGGCCGTGCAAGCCGATGCCCGCTGGCAAGGCGGTTGGCCACCGCGTGACGGCCACGGCACGCTCAGTGCCCGTGAGCTGCGCCTGACCCGCAGCGATGGCACGACCGTGTCTCTGGCCTCGGCGGTGGGTGATTGGCGCTGGGGTGGGGCAGATGTGGGTGCAGGTGGTGGAGCGGGTGCTGTGGCCGGGGGCTCGCTGGCGTCCACGCCCTTGCACCTGCAGGCCACGCTGCAAGGCCTGCGCACGGGTGGCTTGCAGGTCGACCAGGCCCAGGCGACGTTGAGCGGCAGCCTGGTGGCCCACCAGTTCCGCCTGGCAGGCGATGGCCGGGTGCAGTCCTCGCCGGGGGCAGTCTCGGGCAGCGGGAGCGCCACACCCGCGCACCTGGTGCTGGCCCTGGACGGCAGCTTCCAGGGCGGCGGCTGGCAAGGCGGCAAGCCCGGTGGCCCGTTCGCCTCGGCGGCAACGTCCGTCTGGCGCGGACGGCTCCAGCAAGCCAATGTCACGGCCAGCCCATCGCCCGCGGCACCGACATCGACATCGAGCACCCTGCCTGCCGCTGTGCCCCCCTGGTTCCAGGTCCAGCCCACCGACATCACCTGGCAGCAGGGGCCCAGCGGGCGCAGCCTGGTGGTCCAGCCGACGCGTGTGCAGCTCATGGGGGCCGAGCTCACGGTGGAGCGCTTGCGGTGGCAGGGCGGCACCCCCGCCTCCTCACCCGCACCCGCGACCGTGCCCACCAGCCCGTCAGCCGCGACCCAAGCGCAGGCCACCCAGGCCCTCGACCTCCTGGTGCGCCTGGCCCCGCTGAACCTGCCGCAGTGGCTGGCGCGCTGGCAACCGCAGGCCGGTTGGGGCGGTGACCTCACGGTGGGCGGGCAGCTGCGTGCGCTGCGCCAGCCCGGACGCCCCTGGGAGATCGACGCCGAGCTGGCCCGCCAGGCCGGTGACGTGACCTTGTCCGAGCCCACGGTGGAAGGGCAAACGGCCCAGCGCCTGGGCCTGCGCGAGGCCCGCGCGAGCCTGAGCGTGCGCAACGGCCTGTGGACCTTGCAGCAAACGCTGGACGGCCGCGTGCTGGGACGCCTGTCTGGCCGCCAGACCGTGCAGGCGCCGGACCCGATGGCGCTGCCGCAGGCCGATGCGGCTTTGTCGGGCGAGGTGGACATGCAGGTGGCCAGCCTGCGCCCCCTGGCCACCTGGGCCCCGGCGGGCTGGCGCCTCAATGGCCAGCTGCAGGCCCGCGCCCAGATCGGCGGCACGCTCGGTGCGCCGCGCTGGTCGGGCTGGGTGCAGGGCGAACAGCTGGCGATCTCGCAGTCCCTGCTCGGTGTGCACCTGAGCGAGGGCCAATTGCGCATCGACCTCGACGGCGAACGCGCCCGGCTGACGCGCTTCGTGGCCTCGGGCGGGCCGCAGGGCGGGCGCGTGCTGGCCGATGGCGAAGCCACGCTGGGCGCCTCCCCGCAACTGCAGCTGCACGTGCAGGCCGAACGTTTCGCGGCCTTGCAGCGCATCGACCGGCGCATCGTGCTCAGTGGCGACACCCAGGCCACCGTCAGCGCCGACAGCCTGCAGGTGCGCGGCCGCGTTCAGATCGACGAGGGCCTCATCGACATCGGCCATGCCAGCGCCCCCACCTTGGGCGAGGACGTGACCGTGAGCCGCCGCCCGGGGGCGCAGGCCGACGATGGCGATGTGGCCTCGGCGGATGGCGGCAACGGCAGCAGCAAGGCCAACGGCAATGGCCAGCGCAAGGTGGACGCCGACATCGCCCTGGACCTCGGTCAGCAGCTGCGCCTCAAGGGCCATGGCCTGGACGGCCTGCTGGTGGGGCAGTTGCAGGTGAGCACGCCGTCGAACAAGCCGTCCATCAGGGGCGTGGTCAAGCTCTCGCAAGGCACTTTTGCGGCCTACGGCCAGAAGCTGCGCATCGAGCGCAGCACCATCACCTTCACCGGCCTGATCGACAACCCGCGCCTGGACATCCTGGCCATGCGCCCGCAACTGCCCACGGCCGACGAAAGCGATGTGCGCGTGGGCGTGCGCATCACCGGCACGGCACTGGACCCGCGCATCCGGCTGTACTCCGAGCCGTCGCTGTCGGAAACCGAGCAGCTGTCCTGGCTGGTGCTGGGGCGTGCGCCCACCGGCCTGGGCGGCGCCGACATCGGCCTGCTGCAATCGGCCGCGGTGGCCTTGCTCTCGGGCGACAGCCGCGAGGGCGTGACGGACAAGGTCATTGGCTTGCTGGGGCTGGACAACCTCTCGGTGCGCCAAAGCGAAGGCACGGTGCGCGACACCGTGGTCAATGTGGGCAAGCAGGTCTCGCGCCACTGGTACGTGGGTTACGAGCGCAACCTCAACGCCACGGGTGGCAATTGGCAGCTCATCTACGCCTTGGCGCAGCGCTTCAAGCTGCGCGCCCAGGCTGGGGAAGACAATGCGGTCGATTTGATCTGGCAGTGGCGATGGGACTGACCTGGCGCCGGGGCCGCCACATCAGTGCCCGGCGTGCAGCTTCTTGTGCAGCTGCCGCGTGCCCCACCAGATGCCCAGCAGCACCAGCGGGATCAGTGCACCGGCCAGCAGCTCGGGGTTGACCGGCAGGCCGGCGGCCTTGCCCGCCTTGCCCAGGTACAGGATGAGGCTGACCACGTAGTAGGCGATGGCCGCGATCGACAGGCCTTCCACCGTGGTCTGCAAGCGCAGCTGCATCTCTTGCCCGCGTGTGAGCTTCTCCAGCAGCGTCTGGTTCTGCGACTCGGTGGCGATGTCCACGCGCGTGCGCAGCAGGGCGCTGGCGCGCTCGATGCGCTGCGACAGCGATGCCAAGCGCTGGGCCGTGGCCTGCACCGTGGCCATCGCCGGAGACACCCGCCGCAGCACGAACTCGCCCACCGTCTGCGTGCCGGGGATGGGGGTTTCGCGCAACTGCTCGATGCGCTGCTCGACCAGGGCGTAGTAAGCCTGCGTGGCCGTGAAGCGGTAGAGGTGGGTGGCGGTGGCGCGCTCCACCGTGGCGGCCAGGGCGATGAGCTTGTCCAGCAGCTCCTGGTCGGAGGCGTCCTTGTTTTCCATGCGCGCCGTGATCTCGGCCAGGCGGGCTTCGGCGTCGCCGAGCATGGGCGCCAGGGTCTTGGCCACGGGCAGGCCGCGCAGGGCCATCAGGCGGTAGGTTTCGAGCTCCAGCAGGCGCTGCGAGATGCGGCCCACGCGCTGCTCCGAGGTGTTGGTCGGCGAGATGACGAGCAGGCGTTCGAAGCCGCTGTCGCGCAGGCGGAAGTCCGTCATGGCGCAGGAGCGGCGGATGCCCATCAGCGAGGCCAGGGTGTCGCGCCCATCGAACCAGGGTGCGGCGCTGGCGCGTATGGCCGCGGTGTCATCGACATCGCCGTGCACCATGGCCATCATGATGGCGGCCACCGTCTTGCCGGGGATGCCGGCCAGCCAGGCCACATCGACCGCCAGCGAGCGCATCAGCGCGGCTTCGTGGTCGCTGCCGTCACCGTGGTGGTTGTCAGCGAGGGCCTCATCGGGCAAGGCCTGCACGATGGAGTAGCGGCTGAACTCGGTGTGGCGCTCCCACTTGAGCGTGTGGTTGGCGAAGCGCAGGCGCACGAAATTGCCCGACAGCGCCTGCAGCGGCAGGTCCTGCTGGCCGGGCAGGGCGCGCAGGTGGGCCCATTCGTCTTCGCGGCTCACGCCCTCGTTGAGCACGGCCACATAGACCACCAAAGCCGGCAGGCGGATGCGGGCTGGCGGGCGGGCGTGCACCTCGTTGTGTAGCAGCTCGCGCTCGGCGTCGTCGGTGGGCAGGGCGCGGGTCGGCGTCGTGCGGTGCGTTTGGCTGGCGTGCATGCGGCGTTCTCAGCGCAACTTGCCCAGCATGGCTTCCATCTGGTCGAGCACGGCGTCCACGACCTCGGGGGTGCTGGCAGCCGGCGACGCGTCATCGGTGTCCGGCGCGCCCAAGCGCTCGTTGAGCTCCTGCGCCATCAGGCAGCGCACCATGCGCAGCCAGGTGCTGTCCAGCGCCTTGCGCACGGCCGACATCTGCACGGCGACCGGCTGGCAGGGCTCGCCCGCCTCGATCATGCGCTGGATGCCACGCAACTGCCCCTCGGCACGTTTGAGGCGGTTGAGGATGTCGGTGCGGGCGTCGGTGTCCAGGGTGGCCATGGGCGATCAGGTGTTGGCAGACCGGGCAGTCTAGGCATACCCGGCGGGGTAGGCAAGGGTGTTGGCCCTGATCATGCCGGGATCAACCCGGAATCAACCTGGGATCAGCACGCTGACCTCGGGCTTTGCCGGGTCGTGGAAAACCGGGACGCGCGCGCCCACGGGGTAGGGAGCGAGGGCCTGTTCGGCTTCCTGGCGGCTGAAGTGATGGGCACCGAAGGCCCGCAGGCGGTTGCCCTCGTGCACCACCCCCTGGACGATGTAGCGATAGCGCACCTCGGCCACCCAGTCGTTTTTGCCGGCTTCAGGCTCGCCCGACTGGGCGTTGAACGGCCGTGCGCGGGACTCGGTGATTTCGCCCTCCACGCTGGGCCACTGCGGGCTGGCCTGCTTGATCTGCCAGGCGCGCCAGGCCAGGAAACAGAAGGCCAGCACGAAGGCGGCGACGATGTACTTGCCAAGTTGGTCGGGCATGCGGGCATTGTGCATGGGCTTGGTGGGGCCGTGAGCAGGCATGTGCGCAGACAGCTGCGCCGGTTTTGGGCGAAGATGCGGGCCGCACCCGATTGGCCCCCGCCATGACGCTCCCTGTCGATCAGACTGCCACAGCAGCATCCCGCCCGATGAACAGCCTCCCGCACAGCCCCTTCTACGCCCACCTTGCCCGCCTGCGCTACATCAAGCGCTGGGGCTTGATGCGCAACGCCGAAGAGGAAGATGTCGCCCAGCACAGCTGGGAGGTCGCGGTGCTGGCGCACGCGCTGGCCGTCATCAGCCGGGACGTGTTCCAGCAGCCGGTGGACCCCAACGCCGTGGCCGCGCGCGCGCTGTTCCACGACGCCACCGAGGCCATCACGGGCGACTTGCCCACGCCGGTCAAGTACTCGCCGGCCATGCGCCATGCCACGGCCAACCTCGAAGGCGAAGTCTGTCGCGAGATGGTGTCCCTGCTACCGGCGGCCTTGCAACCCTCGCTCACGGCCGTGATGGACCACGAGGTTTGGCCCGCCGCCGAAGCCGCCTTGGTGAAAACGGCCGACCGCCTCGCCGCCTGGCTGAAGTGCCAGGCCGAGCTGCGCTTTGGCAACCCCGAGTTCGCGCAGGCCGAGCAGCAGATCCGCCGCAAGCTCGATGAGCACATGACGCCCGAGCTGCGCTACTTCCTCGACACCTTCGCGCCGGCCTTTGCCCTCACGCTCGATTCGCTGATGCAAGGCGAGTGAGCGCGGTCATGTCCCCGCCATCAGTGCGACGTTGCCGCCCGCGGCCGTGGTGTTGATGGTGAGGGTCTGCTCCACGCAAAAGCGCGGCAGGTAGTGCGGGCCGCCGGCTTTCGGGCCGGTGCCGCTCAGACCCTCGCCACCGAAGGGCTGCAAGCCCACCACCGCGCCCACCGTGTTGCGGTTGACGTACACATTGCCCACCTGGGCCTGTGTGGCCAGGGCCTGGGCGCGGCTGTCGATGCGGGTCTGGATGCCCAGGGTCAGGCCATAGCCCAGCGCGTTGACCTCGTCGATGACTTGGGCCGCATCGCCCGACCAGCGCACCACCTGCAGCACCGGGCCGAAGATTTCCTCCTGGACTGCCGAAATGCTGTCGACCTCGAACGCCAGCGGTGTTTGCAGGTGCGGCACGGCCGCATCGTGGGTGATGCGGTCTGCCCACAGGGGACGACCGTGCTGGCGCAGACGCGCCACCTGGGCGCCCACGCGGGCATGGGCCTCAGCGTCGATCAGCGGGCCCACGTCGGTGTCGGTGCGGGCCGGATCGCCCACGCGCAACTCCGCCACGGCGCCCGCGATCATCGCCAGGGTGCGATCGGCGATGTCCTCGTGCAGGCACAGCAGGCGCAGCGCCGAGCAACGCTGGCCGGCCGAGCGGAAGGCGCTTTGCAGCACGGCATCGCAGACCTGCTCGGTCAGGGCGCTGGGGTCCACGAGCATGGCGTTGAGCCCGCCGGTTTCCGCGATCAGCGGCACGATGGGGCCGTCCTTGTCCGCCAGTGCACGCTGGATGCGCTTGGCCACGGCCGTGGAGCCCGTGAAGGCCACGCCGGCCACGCCCGGGTGCGCCACGAGGGCTGCGCCCACGGTGTCACCGGGGCCGTGCAGCATTTGCAGCACATCGTGGGGCACGCCGGCTTCGTGCAGCAAGCCGACGGCGGCCAGGGCGACGCCGGGTGTTTGCTCGGCCGGCTTGGCCAGCACGGTGTTGCCCGTCACCAGAGCGGCGGCGACCTGACCCACGAAGATGGCCAGCGGGAAGTTCCACGGGCTGATGCAGACCCACATGCCGCGGCCGTGCAGGCGCAGGGTGTTGGTCTCGCCGGTCAGGCCTGGCCCAGCGGTGGGCAGCTGCATCGGTGCCATCACGCGCTCGGCCTCGGCCGCGTAGTAGCGCAGGAAGTCGATGGCCTCGCGCACCTCTGCCACGGCATCTGGCCAGGTCTTGCGACCCTCCTCGACCAGCAGCGCGCAGAAGGCGGGCAGGCGGGTTTGCAGGGCGTCGGCGGCGTGTCGCAGGGAGGCCGCGCGTTGTGCGACCGGGCTGCGGCGCCAGGCGGGTGCAGCGGCCAGGCTGCGTTGGGCCGCTGCGGCAACGTCGTCGGCCGAGGCCTCGGTCACGGTGGGCAGCACGGCGGTCTGGCGCGCTTGCAGCAGCGCTTCGCGGTCGCGGCGCACGCTGAGGTCCACGCCGATGCTGTTGGGGCGGGCCGGGCCGAACAGGTCGCGCGGCAGTGGCAAGCCCGAGGCCGGCAGCAGGTGCAGCGGCGAGCGCAGCAGCTCGTCCACCCCGCAAGCCGGGTCGGCCAGCTGGTGCACGAACGACGAGTTCGCGCCGTTTTCCAGCAGGCGGCGCACCAGGTAGGCCAGCAGGTCGCGGTGCGGCCCCACCGGTGCGTACACGCGGCAACTGATCAGCGGCTCGCGCAGCACCTCGCGGTACACGGCTTCGCCCATGCCGTGCAGGCGCTGCAGCTCGAAGCGCGCGCCGCTGCGCTCGGCCATCTGCAGCAGCGCGGCGATGGTGCCGGCGTTGTGCGTGGCGAACTGCGGGTACAGCGCGTCGGGCGCGGCCAGCATGGCGCGGGCGCAGGCCAGGTAGCTGATGTCGGTGTGCTGCTTGTGCGTGAACACCGGGTAGTGCGGCAGGCCGGCTTCCTGGGTGCGCTTGACCTCGGTGTCCCAGTAGGCGCCTTTGACCAGCCGGCACATCAGCTTGACGCCGTGACGGCGGGCCATCGCGACGACGTGCTCGACCAGCTCCAGCGAGCGCGTCTGGTAAGCCTGCAACGCCAGGCCGAAGCCTTGCCATTGCGGGTGCTCGGCGGCGATGCGCGCGACCAGCGCCTCGGCCACGTCCAGCGACAGCTCCAGGCGGTCGACCTCTTCGGCGTCCAGGGTGAGGTTGAGGTCGGCCCGGGCGGCACGGTCGCACAGCATCCAGACGCGCGGCACCAGCTCGGCGAGCAGCCGCTCGCGCTGGGCCTCTTCGTAACGCGGGTGCAACGCGCTGAGCTTGATCGACAGCCCATCGGCCAGGGCAGGGGTGTGGGCTTCGCGCTGGCTGGCCGCGATGGCGTCCAGGGCATGCGCGTAGCTGGCCAGATAACGCTGCGCGTCGTCCTCGGTGCGGGCGCCTTCGCCGAGCATGTCGAAGCTGAAGCGCACGTGGGGCTGTGCGCGGTGGGTGCGCGCCGATTGCACCAAAGCCTGCGCGATGCTTTCGCCCAACACGAACTGCTGGCCCAGCAGCTGCACCGCCCGCACGGTGGCGGTGACCACGGCGCGGGCACCCAGCCTGGCTGCCAGGTCACTGCCGCCATCGGCATCAGGCAAGAATTTTTTGGACAACGCCACCGCGGCGTGCGACAGGCGCCCCAGGGCGGAGTCGCTGTGGCCTGCGGCGCCGGCGAAATCGGCACGGCCCAGTTGGTCGGCCGTCAGCGCGATGGCGGTGTCCACGTCGGACACCCGCAGCAGGGCCTCGGCCAAGCGCATCAGCGCCAGCCCCTCCTGGCTGGAGATGGGGAACTCCTGGAGCAGCGATTCCAGCGCCCAGAACGGGGCTGGGTGGGCGCGCACGGCGTCGATCCAGGGCCGGGCCACCTCGGCAGCAGCCGGCCAGTCCAGCGCGCCTTCGAGGCTGCGCAGCCGCTGCCGCAGCACCTCGTTTTCCGGGCGATCAGGCGGTGGCAGGCGCATGGTCGTGTCCTCCTGGCGGTGGGGTGAGGGCCGGGTGTGTGGGGCTCTGGATCAGCCCGGCGGGTGGGCTCGCATCAAGGTGCTTTTGCCAAACAGGCTCTGGATCAGGTCCACGGCCAGCTCGGCGGTCTGGTTGCGCACATCGAGCGCGGGGTTGAGCTCGACCACATCGAGCGAGCCCAGCCGGCCGGTGTCCGCGATCATTTCCATGCACAGCTGGGCCTCGCGGTAGGTCGGGCCGCCGCGCACGGTCGTGCCCACACCGGGGGCGATGTCGGGGTCGAGGAAATCGACGTCCAGGCTGACGTGCAGGTGGGTGCGCTCGTCCAGGCCCATCAGTGCCTGCGCCATGGTGTGCCGCATGCCGTTTTCGTCGATGAAGCGCATGTCGAAGACCTCGATGCCGAGCGCGTGCACGAAGCGTTTTTCGCCGGCATCGACGCTGCGGATGCCGATCTGGCGGATGTCTTGTGGCGACAGCGCGGGGGTGTGGCCGCCGATGCCGGTCAGCTCGGCGGGGCCATGGCCGCACAGGCAGGCCACGGGCATGCCGTGCAGGTTGCCCGAGGGCGTCAGCGTGGCGGTGTTGAGGTCGGCGTGGGCGTCCAGCCAGAGCACGCGCAAGCGCCGCCCGGTGTCGCGGCAATGGCGGGCCACCGCGCTGATGCTGCCCATGGCCAGGCTGTGGTCGCCGCCCAGCATCAGCGGCAGCCGTCCTGCGCGGAGTTCGGCCAGGGTCGCCTCGTGCAGCAACTGGTTCCAGCGCGCCACCTCTGCCAGGTGCCGGAAGCCGCGCACGGCGGGCAGCTCGGGGTTGTCTGGGCCGAGGAGGTCGCCGCAGTCACGCACATCGATGCCGAAGTCGGCGATGGCCTGGAAGATGCCCGCGACGCGCAAGGCGCTGGGGCCCATGCGCGCACCGATGCGGCCAGCGCCGACGTCGGTGGGCGCGCCGATCAGGCTGACGGCGACGGCGGGGCTCGTGGGGTTCATGCGACTTGCACTCGGGTGTGGGCCGGCGCGCGCAGCAGCGCGAACAGGTCTTTCGGGTCGTCCAGCTCGGGCATCAACGCCAGCGTGCGCAGCAAGCCCAGCTGCTGGGCGCAGTCTCGCATGAAGCGCAGGGCGGAGAAATCCTCCAGCGCGAAGCCGACGGAGTCGAACACCGTGACCTGGTCGCGGTGGCTGCGGCCAGGCGCCTGGCCGGTCAGCACCTGCCACAGCTCGGTCACGGGGAAGTCCGGCGGCATCTGCTGCAACTCGCCTTCGGCCCGGGTCTGGGGTTCGTACTCCACGAACACGTCTGCCGAACGCAGCACCTCGGGCGCCAGCTCCGTCTTGCCAGGGCAATCGCCACCCACGGCATTGAGGTGCATGCCCGGGCGCAGCAGGTCGGCCGTCACGATGGTCGCGTTGGCCTTGTCGGCCGTGATCGTGGTGACGATGTCGGCGCCCAGGACCGCGTCTGCCGCGTCACGGCAAGGCTGCAGCGTCAGGCCTGTGCCTGCGAGGTTGTGCGTCAGCTTGGCCGTGGCCCGCGCGTCCACATCGAACAGGCGCAGGGTGTGCACGCCCAGCAGGTGGTGGAAGGCCAGGGCCTGGAACTCGCTTTGCGCGCCATTGCCGATCAAGGCCATCACGCGGCTGTCGGGGCGGGCCAGGGCCCGTGCGGCCACGGCCGACACCGCGGCGGTGCGCAAAGCCGTGGTCAGCGTCAGCTCGCTGAGCAACTCTGGCACGCCCGTGGCCACATCGGCCAGCACGCCAAAGGCCATCACCGTGGGCAAGCCCAGGCGGTGGTTGCCCGGGTGGCCGTTGACGTACTTGAAGCTGTAGGCCTGGCCGTCGGAAATCGGCATCAGCTCGATCACACCGCCGGCCGAGTGGTGGGCCACGCGGGCCGACTTGTCGAACGCCGGCCAGCGGCGGAAATCGACCTCGATGGCATCGGCCATGCCGCGCAGGCAGTGCGCCAGGCCCAGGCGCTGGACGATGTGGGCGGCGTCGGCCGCGCCGAGGTAGTGCGTGACGATGGCGTGTCCCATGGCCGTGCTCCTGCGATGAGCACCAGTGTGGCCGGGGCACGCGTCAATGACAATCGCCAAAAATGTGCTGTTTGGGTGCCTGACTTGCCAAAACGGCAGCCTGCGGTGTCAAATCGACAGCATGGATGGCACCGACCAGCAACTGCTCGCCCTGCTTAGGCAAGACGCTCGCATGACCGTGGCCACCTTGGCACATAAGCTCGAGGTGTCGCGTGGCACGGTCACCAACCGCATCCGCAAGCTGGAGGATGCTGGCGTGATCGTGGGCTACACCGTGCGGCTGCGCCCGGATGCCAGCCCCGACGACATCACCGCCTGGATGAGCATCGCGGTGGAGGGCAACGAGGCCCGCGCGGTGATCGCCAGCCTGCTGGGCGAGCCGGGTGTCGCCCGCCTGAGCGACACCAATGGCCGCTGGGACCTGCTGGCCGAGCTGCGGGCCGAGAACCTGGCCGGTTTGTCCAAGGTGATGGAGCGTGTGCGCCTCATCCGCGGCATCAGCCACACCGAGACCAGCATCCACCTCGAAACCTACCGCTTGCCTTGAGGCGCCAGGCCCGCCAGGCCCGTCGAGCGCGGGCTCAGCGGCTGGCGTGCTGCGTGGCCTGCTCGGCCTTGACGCGGGCCACTTCCTGGGCGAACGCCGGGCTGTTGCGCAGGCGCTGGTACTCGGCGAAAGCGGCTTGGTATTCGCTCGTCTCCATGCCATACCGCTGGGCTTCGACGTAGCGGTCCACGCCCGCACGCTGCCACAGGTGCAGGTCGGCGATGACCTCGGCGCGGCTCAGTTGCGAGGTCGATGCGGCAGGCGCAGACGGGTACTCCTGGGCGTGGGCCTGGGGCAGGGCGGCGGCCAGGAGCAGCGAAGCGGTCAGGGCCAGGGTGGTGCTGAGGGTCTTGGCTTGGGTGTTGCGATTCGAGGTCATGGTGCGATCCTTTCGGGGTTCTGGGAAAGAGGGCTGGGTTTGCCCTTGGTTCACAGTGTGGGGACCGCACTTCAATCATGCAAATTGATTGAAATGATCTGATTCATGTGGTTCGTCGATGGTTTGTGCCGTGCGACGTCACCGAGACCATGGCTGCGTCGTTCGCCCGAGATGCGCATGCCAGCGGGCAGCGTGCTGGGTTGACGCGGGATTGACGTGGTTGCCGCGGGGCTGCGGCGGGCTGGGGCCTGCCAACCGGGTGTGTCCCCCACGTAAACTGGGCCCGAGCACCATTTTCCTCTGCCTGGCACCCTGGACGCCATTGCCACCGTGGGCCACCCTGTTCCGCACACCTACCCCGAGCACCTGAGGCCTTGCCTGGCCGATCTGCCTGCTGCGCCGGGCGTGTACACCTTCCATGGCGCGTCCGGCGGCTTGCCGTTGTACATCGGCAAGAGCGTGAACATCCGCGCTCGGGTGATGAGCCATTTCAACGCCCCCGACGAGGCTGCCATGCTGCGCCAGACGGTGCGCGTCAGCTGCGAGCGCACAGCAGGCGAAATCGGCGCCTTGCTGCTGGAGTCTGCCCGGATCAAGGCCGAGCACCCGCTGTTCAACCAGCGCCTGCGGCGGTCGCGGCAGCTGTGGTCCTTGCGCTTTGCCACCGAGCGCCCCGACATCGTGCCGGCACGGGAGGCTGACGTCAGCGCCGCCGCCGATGCGGGCCCGCTCTACGGTCTGTTTGGCAGTCCGCGGGCTGCCCAGGAGCACCTGCGCCAACTGGCCGATGCGCATGGCCTGTGCTGCGGGCTGCTGGGCCTGGAGCGCTCAGCGCCTGGCCGACCTTGCTTCCGGCACCAGATCCGACGCTGTCTGGGGGCCTGCTGTGGCGCCGAGCCAGCGCAGGCACACCACGCCCGACTCATGGACGCCCTGCAGGCGCACCGCGTGGCCATCTGGCCGCACGAGGGGGCCGTGGCGGTGCTGGAGCGTGACGGTGAGCGGCAAGACATCCACGTCGTGCGCAACTGGTGCCACCTGGGCACCGTGGGCACGCTGGCGGCGGCACGCAAGTTGAAGCACGTGAGCGCCACGTTCGATGCCGACAGCTACCACATCCTCAGCAAGGCCCTGCTCACTGGCGCGGCAGAGACCGTGGCGTTGTGAGCGTCTCACAAAGCCGGAAAGCAAAAAGCCACCCGAAGGTGGCTTTCGCTGCCAAGTGCTTGTTGCACTTAACTCAATTTGGCTCCTCGACCTGGGCTCGAACCAGGGACCTACGGATTAACAGTCCGGCTCTTTCCACATTTGCAGGTGTTCTGGGTTGTTGATAGAATCCATACAAATCAACAACTTGTGGCGACTTCTGGGGTGTTTGGTGTTGAGGCAGATTCAGCGATTTGCGTCTGATTTGCCTACAGATTGCCTACAAGTTGCCTACAGCCTCCGAGGAGGGCGCCGTGAGCAAAGACACAAGCCGCGTGAGACTGACAGCAGGACGGGTGGAGGCTTTCGCCTGCCCGGCAGGGAAATCGCAGGCGTTCCTGTGGGACACCGAGGCGCCCTCCCTGATGCTCAGGGCAACCCCAACGGGCCGCAAAACGTATGCCTTCGAGGGGCGCCTGGGCGGTGTGACGATCCGGACCACGATTGGCACTGCTGCTGACTGGAGCTTGGACGCTGCCCGCAGGCGAGCCGCTGAACTCAAGCAACTCGTTGACTGTGGCAGAGACCCCCGTGAGGTTGAGCGCCAGCAGCACGCCGCCCGTGAGGCTGACAAAGTAGCGCAGGCAGCGCAGGTAGAGGCTGCCCGCCTGGAGGGGGTGACCGCTGCCGAAGCCTGGAGCGCATACCTGACCGATCGTCGCCCGTTCTGGGGTGAGCGGCACTACGCCGACCATCTGTTGATGGCAAAAGCAGGAGGTGAACCCGTCAAGCGAGGCGTGAAAGCCCTGCCCGATGGCACCAAGCCCCTGACGCAGCCCGGGCCGATACACGGTCTCCTGAAAATGCCGCTGCGTGACCTCACGCCCGCTGTGGTCGAGGGATGGGCCATCAAGGAGTCCAAGACGCGACCGACGCAAGCTCGCTTGTGCTGGCGCTGCTTGAAGGCGTTCCTCGGCTGGTGTGCAGAGCACCCCGATTTCGCACGTCTGTTGAATGGGGCAAACCCAGCCAAAACCAGACGGGCGCGGGAAGTCCTGGGCCGTCCGACAGTCAAGGACGACGCCTTGCAGCGCGAGCAACTGTCCGCGTGGTTCTCAGCAGTGCGCAACATCCAAAACCGTGTGGTCTCGGCCTACCTGCAAACACTCTTGCTCACGGGTGCGCGACCTGGGGAGGTGCTGACGCTCCGGTGGGAGGACGTGAACACGCAGTGGAAGGGCATCGCCATCCGTGACAAGGTCGAAGGCGAGCGGGTCATTCCCTTGACGCCCTATGTCGCGCAACTCCTGGGGCAACTCCCTCGGCGCAACGAATGGGTGTTCTCAAGCACGCGTGTTTTGAGCATGGACGCCAGTGCCTCAGCGCGTCGTGGGCGACGGTATGCAGAGAAGGGCGGTCAAGCCCCTACGGGCGATATCGCACAGGCCAGCGAGTCCGGGCACATCTCAATCCCTAGGACTTCGCATGGCGCTGCTTGCGCGGTCGCAGGTATCGACGGCTTGACCCTGCATGGCTTGCGCCGCAGCTTCGCCAGCCTCACTGAGTGGCTGGAAGTGCCTACGGGCGTGGTTGCGCAGATTCAGGGGCACAAGCCAAGCGCAACGGCTGAGAAGCACTACAAACGCCGCCCCCTGGACCTGCTGCGCGTTCACCACGAGCGCATCGAGGCGTGGATTTTGGAACAAGCAGGCGTGACGTTCTCAGCCGAGCGAGGCGGTGAACTGCGCGTTGTCGGAGGTGGGGCATGAGCAAGCGAGGACCGGGGCGGCCTGTGGATTTCTCGAAGACTTTGGATGCGGCTTGTCTGTTCCGTGAGCTTCGCCGTCGGGGGATGTCTTACCGTAAGTCTATGGATGCGGTGGACGCGCTACTTGGTGTTGGCAAGTCTGGCGTCGAGGGCTACCAAGATCACGTCATCGAGCCCATGGACGAACACTCAGACCGCGTCATGGCCGGGGCTGTGCTGGCTAAGTGGTGGGGGCTGGTGCGTGTTGGCGTTGAAACCTTGACGCCTGAAGCCCGTTCGATGGTGGATGCCATCTTGACTACGGATTGGAATGCACTCGCACGGGACGGCCAAAACCCTGCCCTCTGATTTTTTAGGGGGCACCTTGTTGAGGGCACTTTGAGACATTGAGCTTCATGCGCTGGCGTTGGTTGGCGCTGGAGTTTGAAAGTGTCCGAAGCCGATAAATACCCCCGACTTGAGGATGTCACGGCCCCTGCCGTCGATACCGCCCAAGCGGCGTTCTACCTCAACCGCAAGCCTCAGACCCTGCGCATCTGGGCGTGCCACGAAAACGGCCCTCTGCGCCCCGTGCGCGTCAATGGCCGCTTGGCCTGGAAGGTTGAAGACCTCCGTACTGTGTTGCATCTGGGGGTGGCCTGATGAACGCTACCAACAACGCCCCGATGCTGGCCTTGGGTGAGTCCTGGGATGAGTCCTTGGCCGAGGACATCGCCCGCACCGAGTGCGAACTCCATGAGCGCCGTGAGTCCGTGACTGCTGAGGCCATCGCCGCCATCTTGCAGAAGTCCGCGGGTGAGGTGCGTGAAGTCATGGCGAGCAGCGGCTATGTGGATGCTTTGGAGCGGGTCCAGCATGAGCGGGAGTCCGGCCTGGATTCTCTGGCTGGCATGAGCGCCACGGCACTGCGCACCATGATCTTGCGGGTTCAGGCCTCTCTCGACCGCGGCGAGGTTGACCCGAGCGAAATACCGGCGCTGTCTAGGCCCCTGGTTTCCATCCTCGCCGAGTTCAACAAGCTCAAGGCGAAGGCCGGTGAGTTTGACCACTTGCCCACGATCAACGTCATCTTTGATGGCGGGATTAACCCCGAGCCGGGACCGGCCCCGAAGGCCGATGTGATGGATGTGCCGATGGTCGAGGTGACCGGGCCTACGGAGCCGGACGCAGGCCGAGCAGGCGATTTGCAGGTTGACGACGGCTTCGACCCCTACGGCCTGATCGACTTCGACGGGGAGGTGCCGGAATGACCTACGCATCTGCACGCCGAGAAAGCAATGCCTTGCGGGTCCCTGCTGCCAACACCGGCATTGACCTCCTCAGTTTCCTGAGGCATGTGCTGCCCCTGGATGGGCATTTCTGTCTCTTTCACAAGGCAGAGGGCTATCCGAAGCACGAGTGGTTCGACAGCCTGGAAGCACTGGCACGGGCCTGCGAGCACCACCACGACACCGTTGACCTGTACTTCGGCACCGCCAGCTACGCGGAGCCCACCGAGCGCACCCAGCGTAACGTGAAGGAGTTGAAGTCCCTGCGCATCGACATCGACGCAGGCGAGAAAAAGTTCGCCAAGGACCCCGAGGGTACCTACCCTGACCAGCGCGAGGCGCTGATTGCACTGAATGCGGCCATCAAGGACGGCCTGCCCAAGCCCAACCTGGTTCTCACCTCCGGTGAGGGCATCCACGCCTACTGGTTCCTGGACAAAGTAGCGAACCCGGAGGAGTGGGGGGAGATGGCCGCCATGCTGGCCGCTCTGTGCACGGCCATCCGCCTCAAGGTGGACACCAAGGTCACCCGCGACACGGCCCGCATCCTCCGTCCGGTTGGCTCACTGCACAACAACGGCAAGCGTGTCGGTGCAGACCTCTGCAAGTCCCTGGCGCCTGGGCCATACAGCTTGGGCAACTTGAAGGTTGCCGTCACATCGTTGCTGCCTGAAGAAGACCTGTTCGCCCTGGCGGCCGAGTCCAGCAAGCTCAAGCGCAACGTCAACGACGACATCCTGGAAGTTCGTAGCCGCCCGGCCAGCATCGTCAAGGTCGCAGACCACTGCGCCAGCATTGCCTGGGTGCGGGATACCAGAGGCTCAGTGCCTGAGCCTGTGTGGCGCTCCTTCATGGGTGTGGCCAAGTATTGCGAGGACGGTGAGCAGTTCGTCCACGAGTGGAGCACTGGCGACAGCCGGTACGACTACCACGAGACACAGGCCAAGTTCGAGCGCTGGGAGACGCCTCCGGCTACCTGCGACAGCTTCGTGCCGTTCGGCAAGTGCAAGGACTGCAAGTACCGGGGTGTGGTGACGACGCCTAAGCAGTTGGGCGAGCTGACGACCGCTGAAATTCGTTCGGCAGGCGGTAAGCCAGAAGAGCTGCCCATGCCTAGCCGCGCAGCTTCCTTGGTTGCTTTCCCGGATCGCAGGGTTGGCATTGATGGCAACCCGGTGGGCAGCCCTCTCAACACCGTGACAAATGTCGCTGCACTGGCGCGCATTGAGGGCGTGCCTATCCGGCTCAACCTGATGACCCGAAAGGTCGAGTTGACCGTCCCCGGCATGAAGGCCGCCGCAGACAACGCAGACAACACAGCTATGGCGGTCTTCGGCGATATGGCTGTGCGCTGCGGCATGAAGCGTGACGGACTGGCCCAGTTGGTTGAAGCTGCCGCGGCCATGAACGCGTACCACCCCGTGGTCGAAGCCCTCAAGGCCCACCCGTGGGACGGCACTGACCGCCTGCCGGTTTTCCACCGTTCCCTGACGCTGCGCGACCCCAGTACGGCTGCGTTCAGCTACAAGGTGCTGGACACGTTCATGTTGCAGGGCGTCAAGGCGTGGCACAGCGAGCAGGGCTTCGCGTCACAAGGCATGTTGGTGCTCGCAGGGCCGCAAGGCATTGGCAAAACGCGGTGGACTCAGGCTTTGGTGCCGGTCGAAGGCGCTGTGCGCACGGGCCTGAACCTCGACCCAAACAGCAAGGACTCGGTCACGCGTGCGACGTCGTGCGCCGTGGCTGAGGCGGGGGAGTTGGACGCCACGATGGGGAAGGCTGACATCGCGAGCTTGAAAGCGTTTCTGACTCTGGTTCAAGACGTTCTGCGCCTGCCCTACGCGCTCCGGGAGAGCACTTTCCCACGGCGTACCGTGTTTGTCGGCACCGTCAACGGGACCAACTTCCTGTACGACGCCACCGGGAATCGCCGATTCTGGACGGTCGAAGTCACCAAGTGCACGCCCGTGCCTACGGCTGACATGCTGCAAGTGCTGGCGCAGTACAAACACATGCTGGATGCGGGCGCCTCGCCCTACCTGGATGCGGCCACTCAAGCCCAGCTCAGCGAGTCCAACAAGGATTTCGAGGCCATCGACCCTCTGCGGGAGCGGATCTTGTCGGTATTTGACTGGTCCGTGATGCAGAAGCCTGGATGGTTGGACTTGCCGGGTGTTACCTGGGTCACGGCCACCGATGTCTGCCGCCATCACTTGGGCATTTTCGAGCCGAGCACTGCGCAGGCAACCAAGGTCGGAGCCATCGTGGGCAGTCTCAACGGGGAGCAGCGCCGCCGCTCAAACGGGCAGAGAACCATGGCCATCCCACCGAGAAAGGGGCAGTGACACCCCGTGACACCTACCCCCGAAAACAGTGACACCTCAGTGCCACCTACCTGCCCCGAGGTGTCACCGAGACGAGTTCTCGGCCGCTGTACCGCAGTGCCACGTGCCACCTGACAGTGCCACCTCAGGACCGTTTTCTAGGGTAGGTGTCACGGCGAATCGCAAGCTATAGCTACAACTTCGGCCAATCAGTGCCACCTTGTACACCTATATCTCTTCAAAGTGGAGTAAGTGCCATAGGGGGGTGTAGAGGGTCATAGAGGGTGCTGACGCAGCAGAGCAGAGGGCTGTGGGGGGTTTTGGAAAACAGGTGTCACGGTGTCACTGGTGTCACTCCTGCCGACCTAAACCGTCATGTCCGCACCGCCATCGAGCCACTGCGTAACCAACACGAGAGATCAACATGCCCGCAACCAACAACCCAACTCGCCAAACGACCCGGGCCGCCGCGATCCGCAAAGCCCGACGCTTCAACCGCCGAATGGCCGCTGTTGCGATCTGGTGGATTTCCATGCCCAGCCCCAAGCCCCCGGCATTCGAGGCAGCAGACCTGAGTGCGCACTTCCGCCTGCCGATGCAGTCCCTCGCACCAGCCTTCCGGGCTCTCGGCTGGACTTCCTTCCGTCGCACTGACCAGGGCCAAGCCCGCACCCTGTGGGTGCCCCCAGGTAGCCACATCAAGCCCCGTAAGCGCGGCGAAGCCTGCCGCATCTACGCGTACTGACCCCCTAGACCCCAACCCTGAAAGGAAAGAAGTTATGCCCACCAACAAACAGATCCTGCCCCTGGAACTGGACCGCTCAAATGACCTCCACCGCTTGGTCAAAGCCTTCGAGGCTGACCTGTTGGAGCGTGAACACGCCCCGGGGACCTCACGACACTCGGCGGCAGCCCTCTACCGGCGCGTAGAGGTGGAAGGCGTTTTGTGGATGGCCAAAGTCAGGGCCGCAAACCCAATGGCGGGCGAACCACTCCAAGACCTGTTGGAGCTGGCGGTTCAACTGTGCTGGCTCGCTCCGTATGAGGGGCAGAACCTCGAGACTGGCGCTAACGTGGCCTTGGACGTCGAAGATGACGCCATGTCAGCCGGTCTGTTACCCCACTTTGCTGCGGCATTCCAGGAGTACGCGCAGGAATTTGATGAAGGCTTCACCCTCGAAGGCTTGCAAATGTTCTTGTCTGTGTCCTACCTGCTTCACGAATCTGGCAAGTCAAACGCGTTCATTGAGGCTTCCGGTGACTTTGCCCGGACTGTTCTGCGGGATGGACTGCGCAAGCAACTCGGAAAGGCTGGTGCTGAACGCTTTGCCAAGAAACACCACAAGCTGGCGCACCTGCTCGACGACTAAACCCATGGGGGCTGACAGCAGCCCCTGGACAGCCCAGAAAACGACGTTCGCGCCATGCGTGCACCAACCGTCCCACACGATGCAGCCGAATCCCCCCGCTGTAACCTTGCCCTCTGCCACTCCCAGGTAATGGCACCCTTGCGGCCTAGGCCGTACCCAAAGACCTGACGCCCGCAGTCCTCTCCGCTTATCGGGGCCGTGCATGGCCCTTCCTGGAGCTGGTGTGTTGGGGTGAGGCAGTTGGGGAGGGCTGAGCCGTGCAAATGCGCAGAGCGAAGCTTGAAATCTGTGCTGCTTAGGCCTGTTATGGCCTTGGCCAGCGGTCCGCAGTGTCGCACCCCACCGCGTCGCGTCGCGTCTGTAAAATAATTTACAGCCTTTTTATAGGGCTGGTTCAAATCTCAGAAATGGTTTCCCCACAGAGCGATACCAGAGTGGGGTACGGCGGGTAAATAAAACTGTCCCACCCCCACCCCCGGGGGGCTCGTCCAGTATGGCTGATGTAAGTTGCCTGACCAAATTGCGCCGCAATTTTTCTCGTCTGCCGTGTTCTGTATGTTCTGGTGCTAATTAAGCAACAAATCACCCGCGCAGATAACATGAGGGTTCCTTAACTCAATCACTGGAATCATCATGACCAACGCGAAAATCAGCGCCGCGCTGAATGCCTGGAAACAATTCTTCGCGGCCGGCAAGGACGCCAAGCATGTGCAGGACCTCGACACCCTTGCCAAGCTGGCGAAGCAATCCGGAGACGCGCAACTCCTCGCCCTTGCTGACCTCTGCGTGATGCTGGAAGCCGCGTGGATGAACGGCGCGAGGCAGGCTGAGGCTGAGACGGCTGCTTGATTCTCAGCGCCTCCCATTAATGACGAAGCCCCGCCACGAGCGGGGCTTTCGGTTTTTTCGCCTCCAACGCTAAAACGGCAAAAAATCCAAGTTGCTACAGGTCCGAGTCCGGATCAATGCTGCCGACTGGCTAAGGCACTTTTCAACACAGGCGTTTGTCTCGCATTTAGGTGCGCAAGCGTCCACATCCTGCGAAGACCTTTCTGAGTCTCTTTCCCCGCTGCGCATTGCTGCCATTACCGATTTTGATGCTTCATTGGGCATGCGTTTCACGCGCGGTACTAAGTACGCCCTTAACCGATAAAGATCATCTTCGATGGATTTTAATCCTTGAAATCGTGGCTCTTCTCGGAGATTTTCCGGCATGCTTTTTATGACTTGCTCAGCTTTTGTATGAATTCCAATGCAGTAAGCTGCCTTCAGGTCGCGGTCGGTCGCATCGATTTCGTTTGCGCTTATCGCGGCCCCAACTAAAGTAAGTGAAAATGTGATGATGGGAAGGAAGGTCTTGAGCATGGTTTGGATGGTGGAATTGCTTGTGTTTACTTTTATCTAGCCCGGTGGAACATCCGCTCCGACACGTGAAAGAACGTGATCTGCGCTGGCTTGCCGTCCTTGTTGATGTACTCAGTGGTGATGCTCCCTGAGGTGCCGGGCTCGTCACTGAGTTCTCGTTCCTCAGCTTGGCTGATGGCAACTTGTTCTCCTGCTGGGCACTGAACGGCTGAGCAGGGCAGGCCGGGCCATAGGTCAGGATCGGCACCAAGTGCAGTCAGTGCGTTCTCTACTGGCTCACCCACCCGCAACTCATCCCGGCAGACAAACTGCACCGTTCCTTCGGCGACTTTCACCAAGTCAGCCAGGACAGCCAACAGCACACCCCACGTGGTCCCTTCCTTGCCGGTGACGCTTGGCCCGTTGACCAGGGCGGCATAGGTCATTGACTCAGGCTCGTCTGATAGGCGGCATGCCATACCCCGGTGGGTCAGCAGCTCCTGGGGCACGTGGTCATACGCTTGGACGATCCGCAGCGTCAGGGGTAGGCCTTGGGCAGTCAGGCGCTCAAGGGAGGCTGAGACCTCCCGCGCTTGTGCGGCGCAGGCCTCAGATGGGGCGTTGTCCGCAAGCCATCGAGCCGCATCAACTGGGGGCATGCCCTGGACTGCGGCGCTCACGTCTCTGTCAGTTGGCGTGAATGTCATGGAGCCAGTTTATGGCGACACCTGCATGTATGTCTGTTGGCGGTAAACCTAGCCTAGTCGCCTACAGATTGCCTACAAGCTGGTGTGGTCCGAAAAGCAAAAAGCCACCTCGGTGGGTGGCTTCGCTGCTAAGTGCTTGTCACGCTTAGGCTTTATTTGGCTCCTCGACCTGGGCTCGAACCAGGGACCTACGGATTAACAGTCCGGCGCTCTACCGACTGAGCTATCGAGGAATATGTCGGTTTGATTGTTGCTGACTTCGCTTTCGCTTCGTCGTCATCAACCAAGACCTCAACTATAGCATCCTTTTTCGTGACAGATCAAGTCAGCGGCCATTTTGCGCACCACGCAACAGCTTGTAGGGACTCTGCAACAGGGGCGGTGTTCGGCGGTGTCTGCGGTGCCTGCGCAGGGTCCTGTGCGCTCAGAAATCCAGCTGTGCAGACACGGTCACTGTGCGCGCCATCAGCGGGAACAGGTAGGTGTGGCCGCCGCTGGTCGAGGCTTCGCGCCAGGCTTGCACATCGAACAGATTGCTCACGCCCAGTCGCCAGGTCACGGCCTGGCCCGCACCCATGCTTTGGGTGTGGCGCAGGCTCAGGTCGGTGCGCGTCCAGGAGGGCAGGCGCACGGTGTTGGCGGCGTCTACCCATCGGCGGCCTTCGTGGACCAGGTCGAGCTGGGCGACCACAGCCACGGGGGCCGTGAACGCGTAGCTGCCCGAGGCCTTGAGCACGCTGTCGGGCACGTTGATGGGGCTCTGGCCGTTCACGCCGGCTTGCGTGCTGCCACGGCGCGTGGCGTCGAGCACCATCGCGCTGCCGAAGAGGCCCCAGGCGCCCTGGCGGCCTTGCCAGCTGGCCTCGATGCCTTGGTGGCGGGCGCTGCCGTCGATCACGTAGTCGCCGTTGACGTCGGTGTCTTGTGGGCGGGTGATGCGGAAGGCGTTCACGCCCCACTGCAGGTGCCAGCCGGACCAGGCTCCCTGACCCTTGATGCCGACTTCCGTCTGGCGGCTCTTGGACAGCGGCAGCGGCGCGCCCTGGTTGGCGTAGCCGAAGAAGAAGGGCACCGACACGAGCTCGACGCCTTCGCCCCAGCTGATGTAAGCCTGGGTCTGCGGCGCGATGGTGTGGCCCAGCGCCACCCACGGCGTGGTCACGTTGTCGTTCAGGCTGGTGCCGGTGCTGCCGTCGGTGGGCGTCAGGCCGCGGTGCAGGCGCGTGTGGCGCAGGCCCACCCAGGCGCGGGTGGCCTCGGTCAGCGTCAGGCTGTCGCGGGCGCTGAATTCGGTGGTTTGTTCGCGGCGGGTGGCGGCGGGGGAGTTGAGGTCGGGCGCGGGTGCGAATGGGCCGAAATTGCCGCTGATGTTGCCGTCCCCCACGTCGTTGAAGGCGTTGTTGCCCACGCGCGTGGCGTGCAGGTTGCGCAACACGCTGAAAGACAGGCCATGGCGGACACCGGCGGTGTCCAGTTGGCCATCGACTTGGGCCAGCAGCGAGCGGGTGGTGCGGCGTTCGCCGTTGGATCGGTAGTCGGTGAGCACGAAGCTGCCGTCGTCACAGAACCGGTCGTACGCGCCCGAGCTGCGGCAGCCGTAAGGAAACGCCGCGCGGTCATCGGTCTTCAGGCGCTGCTCGCCGTAGGTCACGGTGCTGCGCCAGTCGGCGGCCAGTGCCTGGGTCCAGCGCAAGGTGGCGGTGTCACCGCGGAACACCACGGGCTGCGTCCAGGGCTGGCGGTTGAGGTTGATGCCGGGGTCCGTGTCTTTGGCCGACGGCAGCCGGTCGCCCAGCAGGCTGAAGCCTGGCGCGCTGGGCTGGCTGTGCGTGCTGTGCTCGAACTCGGCTTCCAGCTTGGTGTCTGGGGACACGACCCAATCGCCCGCCACGGCCAGCAGCTGTCGGCGGCCGCGTGTCTGGTCGATGTGGGTGGCCAGGCGCTCTGCCGCCGCATTGATGCGCAGGCCAAAGGCTTGGGGTGACTGCGTGGGGCCGAAGCGGTCGCTCAGGTCGATCGCACCGAGGATGGCGCCCGAGTCCTGCACGCTGAACAGCGCGCTGCGCACGCGGCCTTCCGGGCGCTTGACCAGCAAGTTCACCAGGCCGCCGGGCGAGCTGACGCCAGCCTGCATGCCGCTGGTGCCCTTGAACAGCTCGACGGCGGATTTGTTGTCCAGCGCGATGCGGGTTTCGGCGTTGATGGGCAGGCCCTCGCGGCGCCAGTTGTAGGCGTTGCTCAGCGTGAAGCCGCGGATGCTCAGCGAGTCCCAGTAGCCCACCGCGTTGTACGAGTCCGTGGTGCTGGCATCGAGCTTGGTCAGGTCGGCCAGGCGGGTGACCTGGGCGTTTTGCAGGGCGTCTCGGCTGAAGCTGCTGGCCTGCACGGGTGCTTGCCATGCGGGGGTGTCGCCCAGGCCGCTGATGCTGGCACGGCCCTGGCGTTCGGCCGGCGCAGTGACGGTGATGGCGGGCAGGCTGGTGCTTGCTTCCTTGGCCGCGTCTTGCGCGTGGGCTGACAGGGCGGCACACGCGGCGGCGGCGCAGGCCAACGCGGTCGGGGTGGTGGGAACGAAGTAGGCGAGGCCCTGGCGGGACAGGTCGTGGGGCAAAGAACGGCGCATGCAAAAACTCCATCGCAGTGAGCGCACTCCCGGTCAGGGAGTGGGGCTCGCGCAAGGAAGGGCGCGTGCAAGCCGGGTGGCCAGGCGCAAAGGCATGGCGGGCACGTGGCGGCGTCTTGGCTGGCTTCCCTACGCGAGGACGATCTCGGTCAGGTTCGAAGGGACTCTCTCAGCGAGCGCCACGCACGTGGCGTGGGCCCGCACCCCTAGCAAGCGCGCATTGTAAAGCGCAGACACGCCTCAGGGCGCTGCGCCGAGGCCTTTCACAGGCCCAGGCGCTGGTGCAACACCGGGCTCGTGGTGGTGTAGAGCAGGTGGGAGGGCGCGTCGGGGCGCAGCTCGACGGCCAGCGCGTGTGCGGCCAGCGTGGCTTCGTGGAAGCCGCACAGCAGCAGGCGCTTCTTGCCCGGGTAGGTGTTGATGTCGCCGACGGCATGCACCCTGGGCAGCGAGGTGGCAAAGGTCAACGTCGACACGCTGACCTGTTTGCGCTCCAGCGCCATGCCCCAGGTGCTCAGCGGGCCCAGCTTGGGGCTCAGGCCAAGGCGCACGAGCAGGTGGTCCAGCGGCAGGCTGCACGCCTGGCCGTCGGCGCCGAGCAGGCTCAGGGCCCGGACCCGATGACCTGCGCTTTGGCCTTCGTTCACGCTGTGGCGTTCGGCCGATTGCGGCAAGCCGATGGCCAGTTGCACGCGGCCCTGGGCGATGAGCTCGCGCACAGCGGCTTCCAGCGCAGCGTCTGCCTGGAAGACATCTCGGCGGTGCAGCAAGGTCAGCAGCGAGGGGCGATGCGCGGCTTGGGCCGTTTGTGCGATGGCCAGCACAGCAGACAAGGCCTCGTCACCGCCACCGGCCACCACGAGCTGCTGGCCGGCCCAGGGCGGCGCCAGGCTGTCGTCTTCTGGCAGGTGGTGGTGGACGTTGAGGGCGCCGTCCAGCTCGGCCACACCCAGGCCCCGTGGCAGGAAGGCGCCGGCGCCCGCGGCGATCAGCACGGACTGGGCCAGGAAGGTGAGGCCGCGATCGGTGGTGACCGTCCACGCGCCGTCGGCCGTGGCAGCCAGGCTTTGCACCAGTTGACCCAGATGGAGGTGCTGGAAGGCCTGGAGGGGCTGGTGGTCGTGCGGCCCTGCGGCCTCGGCGGCGGGCAGGAAGGGCGCAGCCTGCTTCAGCAGCGACTGCGTCAGTTCGCGGCCGGTGCACACGGGCACGCCGGGCACGTCGTAGATGGGCTTGTCAGGGTAGAGCGCCATGCACTGGCCGCCCGCGAAGGGCAGGGCGTCCACCACCTCGGCGCTCAGGCCGAGCAAGCCCAGCTGGAAGGCCTGGAACAGGCCCACCGGGCCCGCCCCGATGACCAGGGCGTCGGTGTGGATCATGGCGGAGGCGCTCGCAGGGCCAGTCGGGTTCAGCGGATCAGCTGGTCCAGCTTGCCGGTCTTGTCCTTCCACTCGTCGGCATCGGGCAGCGCGGCCTTGCGCTTGGTGATGCTCGGCCAGTTTTTGGCAAGGTCGGCGTTGATCTGGATGTACTGCTGCTGGTTGCCGGGCACGTCCTCTTCGGGAACGATGGCGTTGACCGGGCACTCGGGGATGCAGACGGCGCAGTCGATGCACTCGTCGGGATCGATGACCAGGAAGTTCGGGCCTTCGCGGAAGCAGTCCACCGGGCACACGTCCACACAGTCTGTGTATTTGCAGCGGATGCAGGCTTCGGTGACGACGTGGGTCATGTCAGGTCTCTTTGGGGTTCAAAGTTGAGGGAACTGCCGGGATTTTACCGGTCGCTCAGGCTTCGCCGGGGGGCGAGCCTTCTCCGCACAGGGCGATGTGGGTCAAAGGATGGTCAGGAATGTCGGTCGCGCCCGCGCCGACGATGACCAGGGTGGGGCGACCCGCATGGATGGCGCTGGCCTCGTCCAGGGTGCCCACCGTGTGCACGGTGTGGCGCATGTCGGGCCAGCCGGCACGCGACACCACGCTGACTTCGGTGTCCGCGGCCCAGCCGGCGTCCAGCAAGCCTTTGGACAAGGGCGCCAACTGCCGACCGGCCATGTAGAACACCTCGGTGTCCGCGCGCTGTCCCGGGCCCATGCCGCATTGCAGGTCGCCGGTGCGGGTCATGGCCGTGGTGAAGCTCACGCTGCGGCCGCTGCCGCGGCGGGTCAGCGGGCGTTGCGTGGCGGCCGCAGCGGCCAGGGCCGAGGTCACGCCGGGCACGACTTCGCTGTCGATGCCCACCTCGCGCAAGGCGTGCAGCTCTTCTTCGAGGCGGCCGAAGAGGCTGGGGTCGCCCCCCTTGAGGCGCGCCACGATGGCTTGCGTGCCGTGCCGTTCTCCGACACTGCGGGCTTGGGCCACCAGCAACTGGTTGATGCGCGTTTGGCCATTGAAGTCGCTGCCTTCCTTGCCGGAAAAGCCGCGCTTGCCCACGTCCACCCACTCGGCAGATGGCGCCAGATCGCGCAGGCCAGGGTCGGCCAGTGCGTCGAACAGCACGACCTTGGCTTGCGCCAGCATGCGCGCGCCACGCACCGTGATCAGGTCGGCCTCGCCCGGACCTGCACCGATGAAGACGATGCGGGCTGCCGTGCCATGGGCGTTGCCGGTGAGGTTGGTGGACGTGTCAGCCATGCCGTCGGCTCACTTCACCAGCAGGGCGCCGCTGGTGCGGTTGGTGGTCGGGTCCACGACGATCAGGGCGCCGCTGATGCGGTTGTCCAGGTAGGCTTCGACCGGCAGGGGCTGCTGCGTCTGGACCTGCACACGGCCGATCTCGTTGACGGCCAGCTCACCGGCTTCGCGGTCTTCCAGCGAGTGGATGTCCAGGCGGCTGTCGATGGCGGAGATGCGGGCCTGCACCCAACGGTTGCCGTGGCGCACCCAGTACTTGCGACCCACCACGGCGGGCTCGGTGTCCAGCCAGGCCAGCGTGCCGCTGAAGCTGTCGGTCGGCTTGATCGAGCCGGGCGTGTGGATCCAGTCGCCGCGGGAGATGTCGACCTGGCGGTCCAGCACGATGCCGGCCGACTGGCCTGCTTCGCACTGATCGACCACCAGCGCCGAGTGGCGCACTTCGGCCACGATGGCGTTTTCGCCGCTCGGGAAGATCTGCACCTCGTCGCCGGCCTTGACCGCGCCGTGGGCGATGCGGCCCCAGAAGGCGCGATATTGGTGGCCAGTGCCCGAAGCGGTGGCTTCGCCTTCGCCTACGCTGTCACGGGTCACGTACTGCACGGGGTGCAGCAGGGCGCCATCGTGGCGCTCGTCGGAAGCGGGCAAAGCTTCCAGCACCTGCAACAGGGTGGGGCCTTGGTACCAGGGCCAGTTGGCCGAGGGCGTGGTGACGTTGTCGCCACGCAGGGCCGACACGGGGATCACGCCCTTGACGTCGATGCCCGCTTGCGCAGCGAAGCCTTCCAGCGAGGCCTTGACATTGGCGAAAGCGACGTCGGTGTCCTGCTCGATGGCGTCGAGCTTGTTGATGGCGAACACGATGTTCGGCACGCGCAGCAGATGGGCCAGCAGGCTGTGGCGGCGGGTCTGGGCCAGCAGCGGAACGGGCGAGGCTTTCCAGTCGATCTTGGTGATGTCCACCAGCACCACGGCGGCGTCCGAGCCAGCGGCCGCGGTCACCATGTTGCGGGTGTACTGCTCGTGGCCGGGGGCGTCGGCGATGATGAACTTGCGCGTCTTGGTGGCGAAGTAGCGGTAGGCCACGTCGATGGTAATGCCTTGCTCACGCTCGGCTTCCAGGCCGTCGGTCAGCAGCGACAGGTCGATGGGCGCGCCAGCGGCACGCTTTTCCAGCGCATCGAGTTGGTCGGCCAGGATGGCGCGGCTGTCGAACAGCAGGCGGCCGATCAGGGTGCTCTTGCCATCGTCCACGCTGCCTGCGGTCAGGAAACGCAGGGCCTTGTGCGCGAGTTCTTCGCCCGCTTCGCAATGTGCGACGTTGGGGGTGGTTGGGGTGCTCATCAGAAATAACCTTCCTTCTTGCGGCGCTCCATCGAGGCCTCGGACGTGCGGTCGTCCATGCGGGTGGCGCCACGTTCGCTCACGGTCACGTGCAGGGTCTCGGCGACGATGTCGGCAGGGTTCTGCGCATCGCTTTCCACCGGGCAGGTGCAGGTCATGTCGCCCACGGTGCGAAAGCGCACGTCCACGGTCTCGACGGTCTCGCCTTCAAGCGCCGGCGTGACCTCGGTCAGCGGCACGAGCAGGCCCTTGCGGCGGATCACCTGGCGGGCGTGCTTGAAATAGATGTTGGGCAGCGGGATGTTCTCGCGGGCGATGTAGAGCCACACGTCCAGCTCGGTCCAGTTCGAGATGGGGAAGGCACGGAAGTGCTCGCCCGGCTTGATGCGGGTGTTGAACAGGTTCCACAGCTCGGGGCGCTGTTCCTTGGGCTGCCACTGGCCGAAGCTGTCGCGGTGCGAGAAGATGCGCTCCTTGGCGCGGGCCTTCTCTTCGTCGCGGCGGGCACCGCCGATCAGGCAGTCGAAGCGGTTGTCTTCGATGGCTTCCAGCAGGGTGACCGTTTGGTGGCCGTTGCGCGACTCCAGCGGGTGGGCCAGGCGCACGGTGCCCTTCTTGATGGAGTCTTCCATGTGCGCCACGATCAGGCGCTCACCGATCTCGGCCACGCGCTGTTCGCGGAATTCGATCACTTCAGGGAAGTTGTGGCCGGTGTCCACGTGCACGAGCGGGAAGGGCAGCTTGCCTTCCAGCTTGCCCGTGGCTGGGTTCTTCATCTTGAAGGCCTTTTCGGCCAGTTGCAGCACCACGCAGGAGTCCTTGCCGCTGGAGAACAGCAGGCCCGGGCGCTCGAAGCTGGCGGCCACTTCGCGCAGGATGAAGATCGCCTCTTCTTCCAGCGCATCCAGGTGGCGGTGGTCCACATCCGCCAGCAGTTGGTTCACATCACTCATGTTGTTCTCACTCAGAAATCATTTGTGGACGTGCAGGCCGCATTCCTTGGCCTTCTCGTCTTCCCACCACCAGCGCCCGGCGCGGAAGTCCTCGCCCACGGCGATGGCGCGGGTGCAAGGCGCGCAGCCGATGCTGGGCATGAACTGGTCGTGCAGCGGGTTGTAGGGCACGTGGTTGACGGACACGTAGTGCCACACATCGCCCCAGGTCCAGTCGATCATGGGGTTGAACTTGGCGCGGCCCTTGTCGTCCGATTCGCGTGCGGCCATGTCGCCACGGTTGTTCGATTGCTCGCGGCGCAGACCGGTGATCCAGGCGCTGCGGTCGGCCAGCATGCGGCTCAGGGGCTCCAGCTTGCGGATGCCGCAGCAGGCCTTGCGCAGGTCGATGCTTTCGTACATCGCCTTCTCGCCGTTCTTCTGCACGAACTCGATGACCGCCTCGGTCACGGGCTTGTAGACCACGACGTGGACGCCCGCGTCGGCGTAGTGCGTCTCGATCGTGCCGATCAGCGAAGCCGTTTCCGGGTTCAGCATGCCGGTCTCCAGCGTGCCGATGGCGATCGGCAGGCGGTGGCGGGCGATCAGATCGGTCACGACCATGTCTTCCACGCCCAGGCTCGTGGCCTGCACCACCTTGCCGGCGTGCTCGAAGGCGGCGGCCTTGAGCAGCTCGATGGTGGCATGCACCTTGGCGGCGTAGTCGGGGCTGGCGTGGGCGTACAGCGTGATGGCCGAGCCCGCAGGGGCAGGACCGCCAAACAGGGATGAAACTTCGCTCATGGAGGGCTCCTTCTGGCGAGGATCAGGCGGCGCGACCGAACACCGGCTGGTGCTGCTGCACATCGCCCTGGTAGTGGCCGCGCGCGGCAAAGAAGCCCAGTTGACGCTCGGCCGTGGCGCGGTCCTGGTCGCCGCGCAGGGCGACGGCGTCGAAACCGGTGCGGGCCAGCAGGGGCATCATGTCCACGACCACGTCACCCGTGGCGCGCACTTCACCGCCGAAGCGGTAGCGGGCGCGCAGGATGCGGGCCTGGCTGTAGGCGCGGCCGTCGGTCCACTTGGGGAACTGCAGCACGACGAGGTCGAGCTTGGCCAGGTCCTGTTCTAGCACCTCGATGTCGCTGTCGTTGGGCAGGATCACGCCCACGGGCTTGTAGCCTTCGCTGCCCTTGGCGGGCCACTGCTCGCGCACGGCGTGCCATTGGCCCAGCGTCAACAGGCTGTGCGACTTGATGGGAGGGTGTGACATCGGGCCGTCTTCGCCGCCGACGGTGTGCCACTGGTCGCGAGGGGTGTCGATGAATTTCATGGTGTCTGCTCTTTCAGGCGAAATGGCCATCAGGCGGCCTTCGCCGTGGTGCGGCGAACGGCATTCGCTGCCGACTTGAAGGGGTCCAGACCCACGCGTTGCACGGTGTCGATGAACTTCTCGCTCGCGGCGCGCTGTGCGCGGTAGGTGTCGATCACGGCTTCGATCACGTCTGTGACTTCGTCGGCCGCGAACGAGGGGCCAATCACCTTGCCGGCCACCGAAGCGGGGGCGTGGTTGGAGCCGTCAGACCCGCCCAACGTCACTTGGTACCACTCGCTGCCATCCTTGTCCACGCCCAGGATGCCGATGTGGCCGCTGTGGTGGTGGCCGCAGGAGTTGATGCAGCCGGAGATGTGCAGGTCGATGTCGCCGATGTCGTAGAGCTCGTCGAGGTCCTGGTAACGGGCGATCAGGTCGTTGGCAATCGGGATGGAGCGCGCGTTGGCCAGCGCGCAGAAGTCACCGCCCGGGCAGGCGATCATGTCGCTCAGCAGGCCGATGTTGGGCGACGCGAAGCTGGCGGCCTTGGCGGCTTGCCACACGTCGAACAGGTCTTCTTCGCGCACGAAGGGCAGCAGCACGTTCTGGTCGTGCGTCACGCGCAGCTCGCCGCAGCTGAACTGGTCGGCGATGTCGGCGATGGCGTCCATCTGGGCATCGGTGGCGTCACCCGGGGCCTGGCCCACGCGCTTGACCGACAACTGCACGTTCTTGTAGCCCTGGACCTTGTGGCCAGCCACGTTGCGCGCCAGCCACTTGCCGAACTGGGCCTTGTCGGCATCAGAAGCATCGGCGGGCAGGCCATTGCCTGCGGCGGCATGGGCTTGGACCGAGGCCGGGAAGGCGAAGCTCGCATTGACGCGGTCGAATTCGGCCTGCGGGATCAGGTGGGCGGCACCGTCGGCATCGCGCTCGATGATGTTCTGGAACTCGGCGTTGACCTGGTCGAAGAACTTCTGGCCTTCGGCTTTCACCAGGATCTTGATGCGCGCCTTGTACATGTTGTCGCGGCGGCCATAGCGGTTGTAGACCCGCACGATGGCTTCGATGTACACGAGGATCTGCTGCCAGGGCACGAAAGCGTTGATTTCCGTGCCCGTGATCGGCGTGCGGCCCATGCCGCCACCCACCAGCACGCGGAAGCCCACCTCGCCGGCGTCGTTCTTCACCAGGTGCAGGCCGATGTCGTGCCAGGCCGTGGCGGCACGGTCTTCCTTGGCGCCGCTCACGGCGATCTTGAACTTGCGCGGCAGGAAGGCGAACTCAGGGTGCAGGGTGGACCACTGGCGCAGCACCTCGCAGTAGGGGCGTGCGTCGATGATTTCGTCCTCGGCCACACCCACCATGGCGTCGGCCGTGATGTTGCGGATGCAATTGCCCGAGGTCTGGATGCCGTGCATGTTGACTTCGGCCAGCAGGTCCATCACGTCGGCGGCCTGGCTCAGCGGGATCCAGTTGTACTGGACGTTCTGGCGGGTCGTGAAGTGGGCGTAGCCACGGTCGAATTCGCGGGCGATGCGCGCCAGCTGGCGGATCTGCTTGGACGACATCTCGCCATAGGGCACGGCCACGCGCAGCATCGGGGCGTGGCGCTGCACGTACCAGCCGTTCTGCAGGCGCAGCGGGCGGAACTCTTCGTCACCGAGCTTGCCGGCGAGGTTGCGCTCAAGTTGGTCGCGGAACTGGGCCGCACGCTGGCGGACGAACTGTTTGTCGAAGTCGGTGTAGAGGTACATGGCGTCGATCCGGCGAGGGCGCTGTCATGGCGTGGGCCAGGACATCGTCAAGGGGTCTGGTGAAATCGGAAAATTCAAGCGGTCAGCAGCACTTTTTTGGCAGCCAGCACCAAGCACGCGCACAGTGCAAAACGCGTGATTGTCTCAGGCAGATGCTTGGTCAGCTTCGCCCCTACCCATATCCCGGGGATGGAGCCGATCAGCAAGGTCAGGAGGAGCTCCCAGCGGACATTGCCCAGCGAGGCGTGGCCGATGCCCGCGACGATGGTCAACGGCACGGCGTGCGCGATGTCGCTGCCCACGAGGCGCTTCATGTCCAGGCGCGGGTACAGCAGCAAGATCATGGTGGCGCCCAAAGCGCCGGCCCCGATGGAGCTCAAGGACACCAGCACGCCCAGGATGGCGCCGCACAGCACCGTCAGGGCAGGGCGGCTTTCCCGCGTGATCCAGCGCTCCAGCCAGATGCCCACGCGGTGCCATACCGGGCGGAATGCCACGGTCACGGCCGTCAACAGCAGGGCGATGCCCAAGGCGAAGGCCAGGGTGCTTTGGCCGCTCTTGTGGATGCCGGCGAAGTGCATCAGCACCAGCGTGCCGATCGAGGCGGGGATGCTGCCCAGCAGCAGCTTTTTGACGATGTGGTAGTCGACGTGGCCCTCGCGGTGGTGCGCGACCGAGCCCGACACCTTGGTCAGGCCGGCAAACCACAGGTCGGTGCCGATGGCCACGGCCTTGTCCAGGCCGAACACGGAAATCAGCAAAGGGGTCATCAAAGAGCCGCCGCCCACGCCCGTGAGGCCCACAATGGTGCCCACACCGAGCCCAGCGCCAACCGCAGTCCAATCAAAGATCATGCAAAAGTGTCCGATGCGCGTGTCTGCTTCAGGCCAGCAGCGTGATGCAAACAGCCACCTCCATGGTGACCGGCAGACCGCGAGAGGGTGAACTGTAGAAAACTCATATATAAATGAAAAGAATTTTTTCGGAAGTTGTTTATTTCTTTTGGAAATATAAGACGCCGGCGACGCTGTTGATCTCCGGTCTGGCCCTCTCGGCTTGCACGCTGCTGCCAGACAGCGGCTCCGCACCGCGCCCGGGTGTTGCCGCAACGGGGGGTGAGGCCGTCGCCCCCGCACCGAAGCCGACCCCGAAGCCGCCCCGCATCGGCCTGGCCCTGGGCGGTGGGGCCGCGCGCGGCTTTGCCCACATCGGTGTGTTGCAAGTGCTGGAAGAGAACGGCATCAAGCCTGATCTGGTCGTCGGGACCTCGGCTGGCAGCGTCGTGGCGGCGCTCTATGCCTCGGGCAAAACGCCCACCGAGCTTGGCGCCATGGCCATGACGCTGGACGAATCCAGCATCACCGATTGGGTCTTCCCGGGGCGCTCGTTCCTCAAGGGCGAGGCCCTGGCCAAGTTCATCCGCGTCCAGACGGCGGGCAAGCCCATCGAGGCCATGCGCCTGCCACTGGGCATCGTCGCTGCCGACCTCAAGAGCGGCCAGGCCGTGCTGTTCCGTCGGGGCGATCCGGGCACGGCGGTGCGGGCGTCCAGCGCGGTTCCTGCCGTGTTCGAGCCGGTGAAGATGGAGGGGCGCGAGTACATCGACGGGGGGGCGGTGTCGCCCGTGCCGGTCCGCTTTGCCCGTCAGATGGGCGCCGAACTCATCATCGCGGTGGACATCTCGGCCATCCCGGACGGCCAGCCGACCAAGGGTGCGGTGGACATCTTGTTGCAGACCTTCAACATCATGGGCCACGCCATCAGCCAGCACGAGATGGCCGATGCCGATGTGGTGGTGCGGCCCAAGTTGCAGGGGGTGGGCAGCGCGGATTTCAGCGCGAGGCGCCTGTCCATCCTGGCAGGGCGCGAGGCCATGTTGACGGTGATGCCGCAGTTGCGCGAACGCTTGGCGGCACGCACCCGCTGAGACTTCGCTGCGCGATGCGGTGTCTCAGCGCGGTGCGCCGAAGGGGGCGCCGCTGAGTTTCTGCCCAGGCTTGACGCCTTTTTTCTTGAACCAGCCGGTGTTCATCTCCAGCACATAGCGCACTGGCTGCGTCGAGCAGTGGGAGTCCAGCGTCTGCGGCTTCATCTCGTCGAGGTTGACGACCGTGCCGTCGTCGGCCACGAAGGCCACGGCCAGCGGGATGAGCGTGTTCTTCATCCAGAAGCACTGCACGCCCGGGCGGTCGAAAACGAAGAGCATGCCCTCGTTGGCGCCCATGCTGGTGCGGTTCATCAGGCCGATGGCGTGCTCCTGCGGCGTCAGCGCCACCTCGACCTGCATGTTGTACATGCCCGCGCCCAGCGTGGTGTGGTTTTGCAGGCGCTGGGGTGCATCCTGAGCCGCTGCCAAGGTGCACACCGACGACAGGGCCAGGGCGCCAGCCCATGCCCGCGACATACCCCGGCGGGTTTGACTCACAATTCCGTTCTTTGCCATGCGTGTGTCTCGGTCCGAATGATCCTGTGGCACTGACTTTATCAGCGAGCGCCATGACCTCCGCTTCTCCCTTGGTCGCGCCGGCCCCGCCGGCCTCTCCCGCCCTCCAGGCGCCGCTGCCGCCCTTGCCCGAGTTGTCGCCCGCCCAGGCGGCCGGCCTGGACGATCCGGACCTGCTGGCCCAGTGCGTGGTGGACATCCCCCTGGGCAGCAGCCTGCGCCGCATCGGCCTGGGCCTGTCGGGCATGTATTGCGCGGCCTGCGCCATCACCATCGAAGACGCGCTGCTCCAGGTGCCCGGTGTGCGCGAGGTGCAGGTGCAGGCCACGTCGCAGCGCGCCCGCATCCTGGTGGACCCGGCGCAGGTCAGCCTGTCGGCCATGGTGTCGGCCGTTCAGCGCGTGGGTTACCGGGCCTGGCCCGACGCGGCTGCGCGGGCAGGGCACGAGCGCCTGCGCGAGCGCCGCGTGCTGGTCTGGCGCCTGTCCGTGGCTGCGTTTTGCATGATGCAGGTGATGATGATCGCGGTGCCGCAGTACGTGGCTGGCCCCCGCGAGATTCCCGAAGACATCTGGAACCTGATGAACTGGGCCAACTGGGTGCTCAGCCTGCCGGTGCTGTTGTTTTCCTGTGGGCCCTTCTTCTCGGGTGCCTGGCGTGCCGCGCGCCAAGGCCGCATCGCCATGGACACCCCTGTGGCCATCGGCATCGCCGCCACTTTCATCGTCAGCACGGGGGTGAGTTTTGGCGCCCAGGATGTGTTCGGCCACGAGGCCTACTACGACTCCCTGACCATGTTCGTCACCTTCCTGCTGGCCGGGCGCTGGCTGGAGAGCCGCGCCCGCGAGCGCGTCACGCAGTCGCTCGAAGCGCTGTGTGTGCGCCTGCCCGAGGCGGTCGAGCGCGCGGTCGACAACGTGCCCGATGCCGATTTGGGCTCGGTGGCCGTGGCCTCGGTGGCCTTGTCGTCCCTGAAGCATGGCGACAGGGTCCGCGTGGCCGTGGGCCAGGCCTTCCCGGCCGATGGCCTGATCCTGCTGGGCCAGACCGAGGTGGACGAGGCCTTGCTGACCGGTGAGTCCCGCGCCGTACCGCGCGCACCCGGGCAGACCGTGGTGGCCGGCAGCCTCAACCTGGGCGCCCCGGTGTGGATGTCGGTCGAGCGCCTGGGCCCCGACACCCGCTACCAGCAGATCGTCTCCCTGGTGCACCAGGCCATGACCGAAAAGCCGGGCTGGATGCGCTCGGCCGACCGCATCGCTGGGCCCTTCCTGTGGGGCGTGCTGGTGCTGGCCGCGGGGGGCTTCGTCGCCTGGCAATGGATCGATCCCGCTCGGGCGGTCTGGGTGGCCGTCTCGGTGCTGGTGGTGACGTGCCCGTGTGCGCTCTCGCTGGCGGCGCCCTCGGCCTTGCTGTCGGCCGCGGGCGCCATGGCCAAGCGCGGCGTGCTGGTGCGCCGGCTGGACGCGCTGGAAGCGTTGGCCACCGTGCGGCAGGTGTATTTCGACAAAACCGGCACGCTCACCGAGGGCGAGCTCTCGGTGGTGGCCTTGGTGTCAGGTGGCGCGTCGCACCGATTGCAACAGCCCTTGCCCGAGGCGGTGGCTGCGCAGTGGCAGCAGGCGGTGTCGCTGGCTTCGCACTCCCAGCACCCGCTGTCACGCTCGGTGGTGCAGGCTGCGCGTGACGCAGGTCAGGCCGTGTCACCCGGGCAGTGGCTGGACGTGAAAGAGCTGGCTGGCAAAGGCGTGGAGGCGCAGGACGCCGTCGGGCTGACCTGGCGCCTGGGGCGCAGCGACTGGGTGTTGGGATTTGACGAGGGTGGTCAGGACGCCGCCGACGCCCCCCGCGTCTGGCTGGCGGCTTGGCGCGATGGCCGATGCCTGCCTGACTCGGCCCTGGGCCTGCGCATGGACGAAGTCTTTCGGGCCGAGGCCATGCCGGCCGTGCAGCAGTTGCGCGCGCTGGGGTGCACGGCATCGTTGCTGTCGGGCGACCACGCCGATCGCGTCCACGAAGCCGCGCGTCACCTGGGCACCGACGTGGCCGGTGCCCAGTCCAGCCCCGAAGACAAGCTCGCCGTGATTGCCGCAGCGCAGCATCAGGGCGCGCATGTTGCCGTGGTGGGGGATGGCATCAACGATGCGCCGGTGCTGGCGCAGGCGGACGTGTCCGTGGCGCTCGACCAGGGCGCGGCGCTGGCGCAATCCCAGGCCGACCTGATCGTTCTGAATGGTCGCCTGACCGGTTTGCCCGAGGCTGTGTTGCAAAGCCGCCGTGCCATGCGCATCGTTCGGCAGAACCTGGCGTGGGCCGCGGTCTACAATTTCAGCTGCATTCCACTTGCACTGATGGGCCTGCTGCCGCCGTGGGCTGCGGGGCTTGGCATGGCAGCCAGCTCGCTGCTTGTCGTGCTCAATTCCCTGCGGCTGGGCGCCACACCATGGAAATCCTCTACGTCTTGATCCCCGTGTCCGTTTTGCTGGTGCTGGCCATCCTGGCCGTGCTGGGCTGGGCGATCCACAGCGGACAGTTTGAGGACATCGACCAGGAGGCGCTGCGCATCCTGCAAGCGGGAGATCAGAATTCTCAGGATAACGTTGAGCGGCATCAAAAGTGACTCATGGTTTGCCCTCACAATTCGCTTTGTAACTTTGGAGAACAACAGATGGCAAACTCCCACTCTGCCACCTACAACGATACCGTTGTCAGGCAGTTCGCCGTCGCGGCGGTCGTTTGGGGTGTCGTCGGCATGGCCGTCGGCGTCCTGATCGCGTCCCAGCTCGCGTGGCCCGAACTGAATTTCGGCATTCCCTGGCTGACCTATGGTCGCCTGCGTCCGCTGCACACCAACGCAGTGATTTTCGCCTTCGGCGGCTGCGCCCTGTTCGCCACGTCTTACCACGTGGTGCAACGCACCTGCCAGACCCGCCTGTTCGCAGGTCCCCTGGCGTCGTTCACGTTCTGGGGCTGGCAACTGGTCATCCTGCTGGCTGCACTCTCTCTGCCCATGGGTTACACCACCGGCAAGGAATACGCCGAGCTGGAGTGGCCGATTGACCTGCTGATCACCGTCGTGTGGGTGTCTTACGCCATCGTGTTCTTCGGCACCGTCGGCATCCGCAAAGTGCGTCACATCTACGTGGCCAACTGGTTCTACGGCGCCTTCATCATCGCGGTGGCCTTGCTGCACATCGTCAACAGCGCCGAAATGCCCGTGCTGGCCAACGGCGTGCTGTCGCCCAAGTCCTACTCGGTCTATGCCGGTGTGCAAGACGCCATGGTGCAGTGGTGGTACGGCCACAATGCCGTGGGCTTCTTCCTGACCGCAGGCTTCCTGGGCATGATGTATTACTACATCCCCAAGCAGGCTGGCATGCCCGTGTACTCGTATCGCCTGTCGATCGTGCACTTCTGGGCCTTGATCTTCACCTACATGTGGGCGGGTCCTCACCACCTGCACTACACCGCGCTGCCTGACTGGACGCAATCGGTGGGCATGGTGTTCTCGCTGATCCTGCTGGCGCCTTCGTGGGGCGGCATGATCAACGGCATCATGACCTTGTCGGGTGCCTGGTACAAACTGCGCGACGACGCCATCCTGAAGTTCCTGATCGTGGCCCTGTCCTTCTATGGCATGTCCACCTTCGAAGGTCCGATGATGTCCATCAAGACCGTGAACTCGCTGTCGCACTACACCGACTGGACGGTCGGCCACGTGCACTCCGGCGCCCTGGGCTGGGTGGGCCTGATCTCGATGGGCTCGCTGTACTACCTGATCCCTCGCATGTTCGGCCGTCAGACGATGTATTCGGTGCAAGCCATTTCCGTGCACTTCTGGGCAGCGACCATCGGCATCGTGCTGTACATCGCTTCCATGTGGATCGCCGGCGTGATGCAGGGCCTGATGTGGCGCGCGGTCAACCCCGACGGCACCCTGGTCTACAGCTTCGTCGAGAGCGTCAAGTCTTCGCATGACTTCTACGTCATCCGCGTGGGCGGTGGCCTGCTCTACCTGGGCGGCATGATCCTGATGCTGTGGAACACCATCATGACCGTGACCGCGGGCCGCGCTGTCGATGCGCCCATCCCGCAGGGCTCGGCGCAGCCGGCTCACGCCTGAGCCTAGAAGGAGAACAACATGGCTGACAACAATCACAAGCCTGCGCTCTTCTCGCACGAGAAGATCGAGACCAGCAACTTCCTGATGATCGTGCTGACGCTGATCGTCGTGACCTTCGGCGCTCTGGTCGAAATCGTGCCGCTGTTCTTCCAGCACAGCACGACCGAACCGGTGCCGGGCCTCAAGCCCTACACCGCACTGCAAGTGGCGGGCCGTGACATCTACGTCCGTGAAGGCTGCTACGGCTGCCACTCGCAGATGATCCGTCCCTTCCGTGCCGAGACCCTGCGTTACGGCCACTACTCGATGGCCGGTGAGTTCGTTTACGACCACCCCTTCCAGTGGGGCTCCAAGCGCACCGGTCCCGACCTGCAGCGCGTGGGCGGCAAGTACTCCGACGAATGGCACCGTGCCCACCTGAACAACCCGCGTGACGTGGTGCCCGAGTCGAACATGCCGGCCTACCCCTGGCTGCTGGCCAACAAGGTGGACGACACCAAGATCGGCGCCCACATGGAAGCCCTGCGCAAGGTCGGCGTGCCTTACTCGGACGCCGAGATCAAGGCCGCTGGTGAAGAGGTCAAGGACAAGACCGAAATCGAGGCCGTGATCGCTTACCTGCAGGTGCTCGGCACCGCGGTGAAATAAGGAGTGGCGCACATGGACATGATCTTGGTGAGAAGCATCTTCACATTGGTGTGTCTGTGCGTTTTCGTGGGCATCGTTGCCTGGGCGTTCAAGCGCGGCAACAAGGCTCAGTTTGAAGAGGCAGGTCGTCTGCCTCTTTCAGAAGATTGACTGGAGGCTCAGACATGAGCGACTTCATTAACAGTGGTTGGTCGTGGTACGTCGTCGCGATCGTGGTATTCGGTCTGGTGTATTGCGCGTTCGTGCTGATCGGTGCAGCCAAGCACAAGGTCGTCTATGACGCCCAAGGCAATGTGGACAAGACCACAGGGCATGTTTGGGACTCGGACCTGCGCGAGTTGAACAACCCGCTGCCGCGCTGGTGGCTGTTCCTGTTCATCATCACCCTGGTGTTCGCGGGTGCCTACCTCAGCCTGTATCCGGGCCTGGGCAACAACCCCGGCAAGCTGGGCTGGTCCTCCAAGGGTCAGCTGGAAGCCGAGATGGCCAAGGCCAAGCTGGAGCAGGACAAGATCTTCGCCAAATTCAAGAACGCGTCGGTGGAAGACCTCTCCCGCGACCCGCAGGCCCATGACATCGGCCAGCGTCTGTTCCTGAACAACTGCGCGGCTTGCCACGGCTCTGATGCGAAGGGTGCCAAGGGCTTCCCCAACCTGACCGACAACGACTGGATCCACGGCGGCTCGCCCGACAAGATCATCGAGACGATCACCCTGGGTCGTCGCGGTCAGATGCCGGTCATGGCACCCGCTGTGGGCAGCCCAGAAGAAGTTCGCCAGGTCGCGAACTACGTGCTGAGCCTGTCAGGCTCGGGCCACAACTCCATCCTGGCTGAACTGGGCAAAGCCAAGTTCAAGCAGGTGTGCGCGGCTTGCCACGGCGCTGACGGCAAGGGCAACCAAGCCATCGGTGCGCCCAACCTGAGCGACAAAATCTGGCTGCATGGCTGGGGCGAAGAGGCCATCGTCAACATGGTCAACCACGGCAAGGTCAACGTCATGCCCGCCCAGAACGCGCGCCTGTCGGACGACCAGATCCGCCTCGTGGCTTCCTATGTGTGGGGCCTGTCCCACGCCACCAAAACGGCTGACGCCAAGTGAGGTTTCACCTCTGAGCCAATGTCCGGCATCGGTCTGCATCCTGCAGGTTGATGCTGATCAAAATTGAGCCGATACTTGGACTGCGGCAGGTGAGGGCGTGATACCTTAAGGGGTATCCGGCCTGCCTGCCGCAAGTCCATTCAGAACACCATGAGCGAGTCCACCCCCACCAGCAACAATGCCCCGCAGCGGGTCATCCCCATCCAGGCCGTTGGCGTCCGGGAAGAGGTGGTGTCGCTGTACCAGAAGGGCGAGAAGATCTACGCCCGCGAGGTCAAGGGCTGGTTCACCAAGTGGCGCTGGGTGTTCGTGTGGCTCACGCAAATCGTCTTCTACCTGTCCCCATGGTTGCAATGGCATGACCGTCAGGCCATCCTCTTCGACCTCACCACGCGGCGCTTCTACCTTTTCAATTTGGTCCTGTACCCGCAGGACTTCATTTACCTCACCGCGCTGCTGGTGATCTCGGCCTACGGGCTCTTCCTCTTCACCGCGGTGGCCGGGCGCCTGTGGTGCGGGTTTGCCTGCCCGCAATCGGTTTACACCGAGATGTTCATGTGGATCGAGCGCAAGATCGAAGGCGATCGCACCCGGCGCATGAAGCTGGACAAATCGTCCTGGAGCCTTGAAAAGCTCGCACGCAAAACCGCCAAGCAAGCCGCCTGGATTTCCGTGGCGCTGTGGACGGGTTACACCTTCGTGGGCTACTTCACGCCCATCCGCGTGCTGGCCGACGAAGTGCTCACACTGAGCATGGGCCCCTGGGAAATCTTCTGGGTGTTTTTCTATGGCTTTGCCACCTATGGCAACGCAGGCTACATGCGCGAGCAGGTTTGCAAGTACATGTGCCCGTATGCGCGCTTCCAGAGCGCCATGTTCGACCGCGACACCCTCATCATCAGCTACGACACCAAGCGCGGCGAGCCCCGTGGTTCCCGCAAGCGTGGGGCCGATGCGCAAGGGCTGGGGCAGGGCGACTGCATCGACTGCACGCTGTGTGTGCAGGTCTGCCCGACTGGCATCGACATCCGCAAGGGCTTGCAATACGAGTGCATCGGCTGTGCCGCCTGCATCGACGTCTGCGACTCCGTCATGGACAAGGTGGGCTCACCGCGTGGCCTGATCCGCTACGCGACGCAAAACAGCATGGAAAACGGTTGGGGTCGCCGCGAGATGTGGGCCCGTGTCACGCGACCGCGTGTGCTTCTTTACTCCGGCATCCTGGTGGCCATCGTCGTGGCCTTCCTGGTCAGCCTCTACAGCCGTCCGCCGTTCCGCGTCGACATCTTGCGTGACCGCGGTGCGCTGGCCCGTGTCGTGGACGATGGCTTTGTCGAGAACGTCTACCGCATCCAGATCATGAACGCCAGCGAAGCCACGCAGCGATATCGCCTGGGCGTGGAGCAGCTCAGCCAAGCCGTTGTGGACGCTGGTCGCGACATCGAACTCGGCCCAGCAGAAGCGCGTTGGGTTCCCGTGGCTGTGCGTGTGCCGCCCGACGTGGCTGCGCGCATGGGCTCAGGGGCACATGCCATCACGCTGTTCGTCGAGCAGTTACGCCGCGGCGACCAGGCCCAGGTCGACGTCCGTGAGCCGACCACCTTCATGGTGCCCCGCTGACGCCCACTCTTTGACCGCCCGCAGGGGCCCATGTCAGAATTTTGCAAGGATGTTCCAATGACCCATACCTCGAACCAGCAGCCCGAAAATACCCCGTGGTGGCGCCTGCCCATCGTTTGGATGGTGATCGCTGGCCCGGCCATCGTGGTGGTGGCGTCCATCACCACGGCGGGCATCGCCATCAAGCATGTGGACCCGGTGCTGGACACATCCAAAGGCCAGGTCAAAGGCGTGATCGACATGCCCGCCATCCAGGCGCGCAACCATGCCGCCAATGCCGACGCTCGCGCACCCGCTGACAAGTGAGCTGAGGTCCTGGGGCTAGCCCTTGGTTCAGGGGTAAGTCCTCGTTGAGATGCGGTGACTCAGGCACAACATCCAAAGTGTGGATTTTGGATGCAAGGAGAACCGCATGTCACGTCGCACGCTGCACGTCGCACAAATCCTCTGGCCCGCCTTCTTCATGGCCGGCGTGTTGGAAATGGTGGTGTTTTCTGTCCTCGACCCGAGCCTGATTCACATCGGCGCGTGGGAGCCAGACGCGCGAACCGTCTACAGCGCAGCTTTCCTCGTCTTCTGGGGAGTCTTGTCGGTGTCAGGGGCTTTGAGCCACCTGATGATGCGCGACGATGCGCACGGCACGCGCCACGCCCTGGCCCAGGGTTTGGTGGCCCGTCGCCACCGTCGCCAGTCGCGCCATGAGGGCGGCGGCATGCCGGCCCAGCATTTGCACCAGCACTGATTTCCTGGTCAGCAGCGCACGCTGTTGACCAAGGCCTTCAGGCCCGGTTCATCCGTGATGCGGATGTCGCGCTGCTTGACCTCCAGCAGGCCCTCGTCCTGGAATTTGGAGAAGGTGCGGCTGACTGTTTCCAGCTTCAACCCGAGGTAACTGCCGATTTCCTCGCGGGTCATGCGCAGCACCAGGGCCGAGGCCGAGAAGCCGCGGGCATGCAGGCGTTGCGTCAGGTTCAGCAGGAAGGCGGCCAGGCGCTCCTCGGCGCGCATGCTGCCCAGCAGCAGCATCACGCCATGGTCGCGAACGATCTCGCGGCTCATGATCTTGTGGAACTGATGCTGCAGGTCGGAGAACTCCCGCGAGAGCTCCTCCAGCTGGCTGTAGGGAATCACACAGACCTGCGAGTCTTCCAGCGCGATGGCGTCACAGGCGTGGCGGTCGGTGCTGATGCCGTCCAGCCCCAGCAGTTCACCAGCCATCTGGAAGCCGGTGACCTGGTCGCGACCGTCCTCGGACGAAATCCGCGTCTTGAAGAAGCCCGTGCGCACGGCGTACACCGACTTGAACGAGTCGCCCGAATGGAAGAGCGCGTCGCCGCGCTTGACCGATTTGCGCGCGCCCACCAGCGTGTCCAGGTGCGTCAATTGGGGCTGGCTCAGGCCCACAGGTAGGCACAGTTCGCGCAGGTTGCAACTGGAGCACGCGACCTTGAACGCATCGATCTTCATGGGGATGGGTTCGCGGCGCTCGCCGGCAGGGCGGCGCAGGGCGTCTTGCGGAGCGGTGTCGGACGTGGGGGCGTTGGGATTCAGCATGCGCAACCTCAAAAGATGGTTCATTGTTGCCGGATTCCGGCGTGCGCCCTTGAGGCAGATCAACACTGGGAAACATGAGTTTGGCACAGTCTGCCCAATGAGTGAACCAGCCCTCGGCGTCTCGCCAGCATCATCCCGTCCCGCGGCGCCGATCGTGTCGCGCGAGTTGCTTTCGCGGCTGGACGTCAGCGGCCCCCGCTACACCTCCTACCCCACGGCGGACAGGTTCGTGGAGGCCTTCGGCGCCGAGCAGTACCAGCAAGCGCTGCAGCAGCGTGGGCATGGCGTGGGCGCGCTCACGGGCGGGGCCAGCGCGCTGTCGGTCTATGTGCACATCCCGTTTTGCGAGTCGGTGTGCTACTACTGTGCTTGCAACAAGGTCATCACGAAACACCACGAGCGGGCGGTCGAGTACCTCGATGCCTTGCGCATGGAAATCGACCTGGTCTGCGCTCAGTTGGGACGCGGGCAGACGCTGTCGCAGCTGCACTTCGGCGGCGGCACGCCCACCTTCCTGACAGACGATCAACTGGAGGGGCTGCTGGGCACCCTGCAAACGGCATTCCGTTTCGTGCCGGGGGGCGAGTACGCCATCGAAATTGACCCGCGCACGGTCAGCGCAGAGCGCCTGCACCGACTGGCGGCCATGGGCTTCAACCGCCTGAGCTTCGGCGTCCAGGACTTCGACCCGCAGGTGCAGCAGGCGGTTCACCGTGTGCAGCCGCGCGAGCAGGTGGCAGCGCTGGTGGACATCGCCCGCGCGGAAGGGTTCGAGTCCCTCAACATGGACCTGATCTACGGCCTGCCCAAGCAAACGCTGGCAAGCTTCCAGACGACCTTGTCGCAGGTGGCCGAGCTGAAGCCAGACCGCATTGCCTTGTACGCCTACGCCCACCTGCCGCAGCGCTTCAAGCCGCAGCGGCGCATCGACAGCAACGCCTTGCCCGCGCCCGACGACAAGGTCGCCATGCTGGCGATGGCCATCGACACCTTCGCCGCGGCGGGCTACGACTACATCGGCATGGACCACTTTGCCTTGCGCCACGACAGCCTGGCGGTGGCGAAACGACAGGGGCGCTTGCACCGCAACTTCCAGGGCTATAGCACCCACCCTGACTGCGACATCATCGGTCTGGGTGTGTCAGCGATTGGCCGCGTGGGCGCGCACTACAGCCAGAACGCCAAGACGCTGGACGACTACTACGACGCCTTGCGCCGCGGCCAGTTGCCCATCGTTCGGGGCCTGACCCTCACGCGCGACGACCTGGTGCGCAGGGCCGTCATCATGGCCATCATGTGCCAGGGACGTGTGGACTTCGAGTCCATTGAGCTGGCCTACCTGATCGATTTCCGGCAATACTTTGCGTCGGAAATGCGCCTGCTGGAGCCGCTCGTCGAGTCGGGGCTGGTGCAGATGGAGTCGGATGGCATCCGCGTCACGCCGCTCGGCTGGCACTTCGTGCGCGCCATTGCCATGCCGTTTGACCGGCATCTGCAGGCTGACAAAACAGCCGAGCGCTTTTCCCGCATCATCTGAAGCGCTCTTCGTTGTTTTCACCGCCTTCCTGACCGGAGGGCGCCCCCGCTCATGTTGACCGGTCTTTTGCTCACCGCCTTCCTGATGGGCTTGGGCGGCATCCCCCATTGCACCGCGATGTGTGGTGCGGCCTGTGCCGCTGCCTTCCCCCGTGGCTTGCCTGTGGCGACCTGGTTCGGTCGCCTGCTGGGCTACGCCGCCTTGGGCAGCGTGGCGGCTGTGAGTGCGGGCCTGGTGTCCCGTTGGGGGCGTGAGGTGGCCATGCTCAAGCCCTTGTGGGTCATGGCACAGGTGGTCGTTGTGATCCTGGGTGGGCACCTGTTGATCCGCGGCCGCATGCCTGTCTTGCTGGATGGGGCGGGGCGCGCCGCCTACGACGCATGGCGTGCCCGCATGGCGGCGTGGCCTGCTGCGCTGCCTCCGCTCTGGCGCGGTCTTTGGCAGGCCGCCTGGCCGCTGGTGGGTGGGCTGAGTTGGGCCTTGCTGCCGTGCGGCTTGCTGTACGCGGCCCTGATGGTCGCGGCCCTGGCGCCCGACGCATGGGGTGGGGGCTTGGTCATGCTGGCCTTCGGCGTGCCCAGCTCCGTCGGCGTGTGGGCGGCGCCCTGGGTGGTGCGCCAATGGGCGATGCGGCATCGGTCAATGGCTGAGGCTGGCGTGGCCACGCCGGGGGTCTCTGCCGCAGTCACGGGCAAGGGTGCGGCCACGGTGCCTGTGATCTGGATGCGCCCCGTTGGTGAGCCGGCTCGTGAGCCGCAGCCGACGGCAGCAGGGGCAGCCGCGCTGCGATCTGGCGAGACCCTGATCGACCCGCGCTGGGCCGTGCGGGCTTCTGGCTTGAGCCTGATCGTCATGGGTGTCTGGTCGGTGTGGCATCAGCTGGTCGCGCAGTGGCAGGCCTGGTGTGCCTGAAATGCGCCACATGCAAGGTGGAATCGGGGTGAAATGACCACGCATTGCGGCAATCCCTGACCCTGGTCGCGCCCCTGATTCGGGGGCTCGCGTAGAATGAAGTCACCTTGCCGACATCCATGGCAATGTTTTCTCGGACACGCCAAACGCGGAGACCACACACATGTACCAGCACATCAAGGTGCCCGAAGGTGGGCAGAAGATCACGGTCAACCCGGACTTCTCCCTCAACGTCCCCAACAACCCCATCATTCCTTACATCGAGGGTGACGGCACCGGTTTCGACATCACGCCCGTGATGATCAAGGTGGTCGACGCGGCGGTTGCGAAGTCTTACGGCGGTCAGCGCCAGATCCACTGGATGGAAATCTACGCCGGTGAGAAGTCCACCCGCGTGTACGGCCCTGACGTCTGGCTGCCCGAAGAGACCCTGAAGGTTCTCAAGGACTACGTCGTCTCGATCAAGGGCCCCTTGACCACGCCCGTGGGTGGTGGCATCCGTTCGTTGAACGTGGCCCTGCGCCAGGAGCTCGATCTCTACGTCTGTCTGCGCCCTGTGACCTACTTCAAGGGCGTGCCTTCGCCCGTGAAGGAGCCCCAGAAGATCGACATGGTCATCTTCCGTGAGAACTCGGAAGACATCTACGCCGGCATCGAATTCGAAGCCCAGAGCGACAAGGCCAAGAAGCTGATCAAGTTCCTGCAGGACGAGTTCGGCGTCAAAAAGATCCGCTTCCCCGAAACTTCGGGCATCGGCATCAAGCCCGTGTCCAAGGAAGGCACCGAGCGCCTGGTGCGCAAGGCCCTGCAGTACGCCATCGACAATGACAAGCCCAGCGTGACCATCGTGCACAAGGGCAACATCATGAAGTACACCGAAGGCGGCTTCCGCGACTGGGGCTATGGCCTGGCGCAGAGCGAGTTCGGTGCCGAGCTGATCGACGGTGGCCCGTGGTGCAAGTTCAAGAACCCGAAAACGGGCAAGGACATCATCGTCAAGGACGCCATCGCCGACGCCTTCCTGCAGCAGATCCTGCTGCGCCCGGCCGAGTACAGCGTGATCGCCACGCTGAACCTGAATGGCGACTACATCTCTGACGCGCTGGCCGCCCAGGTCGGTGGCATCGGCATTGCCCCGGGTGCCAACCTGTCTGACAGCGTGGCCATGTTCGAAGCCACCCACGGCACCGCACCGAAGTACGCTGGCAAGGACTACGTGAACCCCGGTTCCGAGATCCTGTCGGCCGAAATGATGCTGCGTCACATGGGCTGGACCGAAGCGGCCGACTTGATCATCACCGCGATGAACAAGGCCATCCAGAGCAAGAAAGTCACCTATGACTTCGCCCGACTGATGGACGGTGCCACCCAGGTGTCGTGCTCCGGTTTCGGTCAGGTCATGATCGACCAGATGTGATGCAGCGGTGAGTCGTGGGCTGGGCTCTCCGGCCCACGTCTGAGCTGATCGGGCCCGCACCTTGCGGGCACAAAAAAGCCCGCTGAGAGCGGGCTTTTGCTTGTGGGCCTGGGTGGGGCTTCAGTGCGGCAAGCGCTGGCCCGCACCGGAGACATCGCGGTAGTGCAGGTCGCTCAGGTCGCCCATGCCGCTGGTGTCATCCAAGCTGCTGAGTGAGCCGTGTTCGCCTTGCGCATCAGCGTCCACGGGCTGGATGTTCTGCGCCAACATGCCTTTGGGGCCTGCGACGAGTTCATAGCGAACCTTGGAGCCTTGCTTCAGTGTGCGAAAGCCATCCATCTGGATGGCCGAGAAGTGGGCGAAGACGTCGCCCCCGCCTTGATCGGGCTCGATGAAGCCAAACCCTTTGGCATCGTTGAACCATTTGACAGTGCCGGTGGCCATGCTGTCCCTCCTGTTAATTTGTCCGCATTCTGTGTCCGGCAATGTGGGCTGTCAAGCCGCGTTGGCTGGCCGACACGCGTGCACTTGTGCACAAATGTTTCGTCCTGAGGTGTGCCTACGCGAGATTCCGGTCGCGCGGGCTTGCAATCGCGCGCAAGCTTGATCTGGCAGGAATGAAACAGAGGATTTGGCATGAATCTGGCTGTCTGGATGCATGGTTTGCCCTGACCAGGTGAGGCGATGATGTTGGAAGACTTTTGCAAAGTAATGTGTGTCAACCGCTGGGGCGCCGACGGGCTGGACTTGGTCCACGGAATAGTCTGTCTGCCACCGTGAATTTCCTGACCTTGAAGAATGTCGGAAGACCCCAAGATGCCAACACATGAGCAAGGCGCCTCTCTTAGAATCGATCCATGATCAGACCCTTGCAACCCCAGCTGTCGGCTTTGCCCGGCGGCCCCGCCGAAGACGGGCAGGGATCCGTCGTGGCCGAGAAGGAAGAGTTGGCCCTGGAGCCGCCAAGGCTTTACCAAGTCGTCATGCTGAATGACGATTTCACGCCGATGGAGTTTGTCGTGTTTGTCTTGCAGGAGCACTTCCGGCATGACATCGAGTCGGCGACGCAAATCATGCTGAAAATCCACCACGAAGGCCGTGGTGTGTGCGGGGTCTACACCAAAGACGTCGCGGCCACGAAGGTCGAACTCGTTCTTGCCGCCGCCCGCCAAGCTGGGCACCCCCTGCAGTGCATTCTGGAGACCGCATGATTGCGCAAGAATTGGAAGTGAGTCTGCACATGGCCTTCGTCGAGGCCCGTCAGCAGCGCCATGAGTTCATCACCGTGGAGCACCTGCTGCTGGCCTTGATCGACAACCCCTCTGCTTCCGAGGTGTTGAAGGCCTGCGCTGCCAATCTGGATGAGCTGCGCAAGAACCTGGATCAGTTCGTGCGTGACAACACGCCGACGGTGGGTGGTACCGACGAGGTCGACACACAGCCGACCCTGGGCTTCCAGCGTGTCATCCAGCGCGCGATCATGCATGTGCAGTCGTCTGGCAGTGGCAAGAAGGAAGTCACCGGTGCCAATGTGCTGGTGGCCATCTTCGGCGAGAAGGACTCGCACGCGGTGTACTACCTGCACCAACAGGGTGTGACCCGCCTCGATGTGGTGAATTTCATCGCGCACGGCATCCGCAAGGCCGATCCACCCGAGACTGGCAAGCAGCCGTCCGAGCAGGGGCAGATCGAGCCGGAAAAGGAAGAAGCCGAAGGCAAGGCCTCGCCGTTGGAGCAGTACACCCAGAACCTCAACCAGATGGCGCGCGAGGGCAAGATCGATCCGCTCATCGGTCGCGACACCGAGGTCGAGCGTGTCATCCAGGTGCTTTGCCGCCGCCGCAAGAACAACCCGCTGCTGGTGGGCGAGGCCGGTGTGGGTAAGACGGCCATCGCCGAAGGTCTGGCATGGCGCATCACGCAAAAGGATGTGCCCGATGTGCTGGCCGACGCCGAGGTGTTCGCCCTCGACATGGGCGCTTTGCTGGCCGGCACCAAGTACCGTGGTGACTTCGAACAACGTCTGAAGGCGGTCATCAAGCAGCTCAAGGAGCAGCCGGGTGCCGTGCTCTTCATCGACGAGATCCACACGCTGATCGGTGCCGGTGCGGCTTCTGGCGGCACGCTGGACGCGTCCAACCTGCTCAAGCCCGCGCTGAGCTCCGGCCAGCTCAAGTGCATCGGGGCGACCACCTTCACGGAGTACCGCGGCATTTTCGAGAAGGACGCGGCGCTGTCGCGGCGCTTCCAGAAGGTCGAAGTGGCCGAGCCTTCGGTCGAGCAAACCATCGAGATCCTCAAGGGCTTGAAGTCGCGCTTCGAAGAGCATCACAGCGTGAAGTACGCGCTGGGTGCCTTGCAGGCTGCGGCCGAGTTGTCGGCGAAGTTCATCAACGACCGTCACCTGCCTGACAAGGCCATTGACGTGATCGACGAGGCCGGTGCGGCGCAACGCATCCTGCCCAAGAGCAAGCAGAAGAAGACCATCACGCGGGCCGAGGTCGAAGAGATCGTGGCGAAGATCGCGCGGGTGCCTTCGACCAGCGTGTCCAACGACGATCGCAGCAAGCTCAAGACCCTGGACCGCGACCTCAAGAGCGTGGTGTTCGGTCAGGACAACGCCATCGACGCGCTGGCTTCGGCCATCAAGATGGCGCGGTCAGGCCTGGGCAAGCCGGACAAGCCGATCGGCTCTTTCCTGTTCAGTGGCCCGACCGGCGTGGGCAAGACGGAAGTCGCGCGGCAGCTGGCCTACATCCTGGGCATCGAGCTGATCCGCTTCGACATGTCGGAGTACATGGAGCGCCATGCGGTGAGCCGCCTGATCGGTGCGCCTCCGGGTTACGTGGGCTTTGACCAAGGTGGCCTGCTGACCGAGGCCGTGAGCAAGAAGCCGCATGCCGTGCTGCTGCTTGACGAAATCGAGAAGGCGCACCCAGACGTTTTCAACATCCTGCTGCAGGTCATGGACCACGGCACGTTGACGGACAACAACGGGCGCAAGGCCGACTTCCGCAACGTGCTGATCGTCATGACCACGAACGCG
>Ga0265316_10000191_pt1 | contig 71027 bp, 54 predicted proteins | sample 4522metaG_FD_202092 | JGI IMG/M metagenome (GOLD analysis project Ga0265316, IMG submission 202092) | Rhizosphere microbial communities from Carex aquatilis grown in University of Washington, Seatle, WA, United States - 4-5-22 metaG | ecosystem: Host-associated > Plants > Roots > Rhizosphere >... | reverse complement strand
GTCACCACTCGGGGCTGGGCGGGTCAGCGTAGTCGACCTCGGCGAGGTCGGACGTGCCCGAAAAATCGGCCTGCGGTGGCGGTCGCGCGGCGGCGCGGCGCGGGGCTTCGCTGGGGATTCCGAGGTGGTCCAGAATTTTGCGTATGGCGTCTGGCTTCGTGATCGCAGCCAGGATCTTCATGCGGCCATGGCACTTCGGGCATGTCAGCGCGTCGGTCATGAACACGCGTTTCAAAAGGAGGGCCCAAGGTAGCCGGCTGCCTCTTTGTATCTTGGTGATATCGATCTCGCGGGATTCGCCCTCGCCCGCCTTGTCGGCGCCTGCCGCATCTAGCCCTGGCGGCGCTGGCGGTATCGGCACCACCTTGGCGCGATCCTTGGCCGCAGGACCGAGGATGCCGTGGTATCGGACGAGGTGGCAGCGAGGGCGGGGAATCAACGGGATAAGCTTCTCTATCAGCTCGTGCGGCGTGAAAACGATGTGGGTCGTGCCCCTTCGGGGACTAGGGCCTACCCGCCCCACACCTGCCCCACGCGGCTTCGCCGCGCCCGTCGCCATCTCGCCAGGCCTGCTTGAAGCGCAAGGCAAGACGGCCGTCGGGCAGTTCTTGTAGACGGTCGTTCGCTATAGGCGGCCTTGCCAGGTATCTGCACAGGTGTTCGAGGCCGTCGCGGTCATTGGCACTCACGCGGACGTTGGCATGCACATTGAAACCGGCGACTTCCGCGCATCGCTTGCCTATGATTGCGGCCTCGGCATCCTCGCCGGTACCTCCCAGACGCAATACGCGGCAGCCTCGGCGCGGACCCGTCGCGACCAGCCCTTGCACGGAGGCATTGGTCAGATGGTCGAGGGTCAGCTGCTGGTCCTTGTCTTCCCCAGCGAGCGGCCCCAGGTGGCGAGTGACCTTCCGACACACGGCACGCGCCATGCGCGCAATGTCCTCGTCGCTGGGTGCGGGCAGCGGATGGAATACCATGCTCCCATCGGGCTGCTCCGCGTACACCCCGTCCATCGCGATCACGTGGAAGTGAACATTCAGATTCAGCGACGAGCCAAATCGTTGTACGACGGTCAGGCTTCCGGTCTGCAGGCGACCACGCAGCTTGCGCTTCCGTGCGCGGCGGCGCAGGTCGGAATTGATGGCGCCGATGAATGCGCCAAGCACCACGCTCGTGGCGTCGGCGGAATAGGCCAGCTTGAAGCGCAAGGCATAGGGTAGCGAGAGCACATATTGCCGGGCAGGCACTTGGGGAAAAAGGTGATCCACGCAGAAGGCTGCCGTGTCGGCCATCCGGCGACCGAGACAGCTCGGGCAGAATCCACGTCGCTTGCACGAAAACGCCACGACCCTGCTGTGCCCACAGTCCTTGCAGCGGACGCGAAGAAAGCCATACACGGGGATGCCACAGCGAAGGTAGGCCTCGAACTCGTCCAGCACGAAGGCGGGCAGTTCGCCGCCACCCATTTCCACGTCGGCCAGGAATCCCGACCAATTCTCCTGGAGAATCCGGTACAACAGCGTTTCCTCCGGTCGGTGGCGTTCGTACGGACAGTCGCCTGTCGTTTTTGACGTTTGACAACTCGCTTGCAGGGGCAGGCCTCTACAAGGATTGTCGGACGTGCAGTCAAAAAGTTGCTTGCGCCCACGGCTTTCTCCTGCCGCCCACCTGGCCCGCTCGTCCCCTGTCAATCCATCTGGTTGAACCGCAAACCAAAACCCGGCGTGAGCTCGGCGCGCCCGGCGGGCGGCGGGAGTGACTCGGAGGGGGCGTGAGGAGCCGCTCCGAGACTCGTCCGCGAGGCTCGGATGCCAGGCGACAACCGAGTCCATCATGGACGCGTCCGGCGCGTCCGGAGATGGACGTCCCCCGAGGAGCGCTCCTGGCCGACCGCCAGCGCCAAGCGGCCGCTTAAGTCGGTGGCCGGGGAATGTCGGTCAAGTGCCAGCAGGAACGCACGCAGGGACTCAATCGCTATCTCGCGCGCAAGCTGTTGGCCGATCGGATCGAAGCGGCCCAACTCGGCCGGCAGAGTCAGCAGCAGCAGGAAGCCGAGCGCATCCGCCGCCAAAAGCGCCGCCGCTCACGCCGGGCCAAGAACCGCATGCTGGCCGACAAGCACGCCCAAGGCGCCAAGAAAGCCCTGCGCGGCGGTGTGAACCGCGACGACTGAACACCCGCGCCGGATCACTTGCGCTCGGCGCTCCCGAAGTGATAGCCAGAGCACCCTCGTGGATGCGGTCAAACACATGGGCGAGCAGTCTGTCGGTCGGCTGCTTGTTCGCTATTCGCTGCCGGCCATCGCGGGCTTTCTTGCTAACGCGCTCTATCAGTTCGTGGACCGCATCCTGGTAGGTCGGGGCGTGGGCACCGATGGAATGGCCGCGGTGACCTCGGCGTTTCCGCTCACCATCGTGACCATGGCGCTGGGGCTGCTGGTGGGGACGGGGACAGGCAATCGCATCTCGGTGCTGCTCGGGCAGCGTGACCAGGAAGGGGCGGAAAGGGTGCTTGGCCAGGGGCTGCGGCTGTCGCTGATCAATGGAGTCGCGTTCGCCCTGATCGTTTGTGCATTCACCAAGCCCCTCTTGCTTGCCTGCGGATGCGTGCCCCGGCTTTTGCCCATGGCCATTCCCTTCGCGCGCATCGGGGCGGTGGGACACATCTTCGTCATAGCCCTGATTTCCATGGGCAACATCCTTCGCGTGCAGGGGCGGCCTGGTACGGGTCTGCTCATCATGCTGTCGAGCAACGTGCTGAATGCGGGGCTGGCGGCGCTGGCGATTTTTGGTCTGCACTGGGGCGTGATTGGAACGGCGTTGGCCACCGCTCTTTCGCAGGTGGCTGGCTGCCTGACGGTGATGGGATTCGTGCAGGGCCGCAAGAGCGTGCTGCACATCCGGCGCGCATTCATGAAGGCGAACTGGAAGTTGGCGCGGTCGATTCTCACTTTGGGCGCGCCGTTCGGGCTGATGCAGCTTCTGGCCACCCTGGTTTTCCTGACGGCCAATCACGGCGCCGGCAGCCAGGCCGGCACGCGCGGCGTGGCGGCCCTCGGCGTGCTCAACACCGTGGCCATGATGCTGATCTACCCGCCGCTCGGCGTGATGCAGGCCATGCAGCCGCTGATTGGTTTCAACAAAGGTGCCGGTCACACGGACCGCGTGCGCGCCATCCTGATGCGGGTGCTGGTGGCCACGTCCGCAATGGGCGTAGTCTTTTCGGTGCTGGTGGCGACTTTTTCTGGGCCCATCGCTGGGCTGTTCAGCAAGACCGACCCGCAACTGGTCGAAATGGTTCGGCGCGGCCTGCCTTGGTTCGTGGTGCCGATCACACTCTTCGGCCTGACGGGAACCATGGCGCACTACTTTCTCAGCGTGCACGAACCACGCCGTGCGGCCTTCCTGCTGCTTGGTCGACAACTGGTCGCCATGCCCCTGTTCGTTCTGCTGCCGCGCTGGCTGGGCTTTTTCGGCCTATACCTGGTGGGCCCTTGCGCCGATCTGCCGTTTGCCATCGCCGCCGCGACGCTGATGGTACGCGAGCTGGCCAAGTTGCGTGCGGCTCTGCCGACAACTCCGCAGGGGTCGGCGTAGAGCGTGTCTGAAAAATCGACGTCTGCCCCGGGTGGGCGATAGCAAAGGCATGAAGCGGCACAGCTATCCCAGCGATTTGAGCGACGAACAATGGAAACGAATCGAGCGACTGGTGCCGGCGCCCAAACTTGGAGGGCGCCCCGCGAAACATGATCGCCTGGCGATCCTGAACGCAATCCTGTACTTGGTCCGCACCGGATGCGCTTGGCGGTTGTTGCCGCACGACATGCCGAGCTGGAAGACCGTCTACCACTACTTCCGGTGTTGGCGCCTCGACGGCACCTGGAAACGGATCCATGACCAGTTTCGCGGAGATGTTCGCGAGAGCGCAGGTCGCAATCGGCAACCGAGCGCGGCCATTATCGACAGTCAATCGGTCATCACCATCGCCATGATCGGCCTCATGATTCGTAGACTGGCTCAAGAGTAGCGTCCAACTCACCTTGCACGAAGCCGGCAGCAACCTGCTTCCGACGCTTGGAGATTGAACCTCACCCCCAACCCCTCTCCGGGACGGAGAGGGGCTTCGGAAACCTCGACGGGGAGGCAACCTTGTGCGCATCGCCGCCGATAATCCTGCATGCCTCGCTTGCTGCGGCCCCGAACCTTCATGGCGCGTGCTCTGCGACGTTCATCCACGCCTGCAGAACGAATGCTTTGGCAGCTCCTACGTGGCAGGCAGGTCATGCAGGCCAAATTCCGGCGTCAGCATCCAATCGGTCCTTTTGTCGTCGATTTCTTCTGCAAGGATGCACGCCTCGTCGTCGAGGCCGATGGCGCTCCTCACTTCCCAAGGCCCCTGCGCGACCGCCGTCGCGATGCTTGGTTTGCGGCCGCCGGCCTCATCGTCCTTCGTCTGCCTAACCATCTGATCCTGCACCATCCCGACCGCGTCCTTGACCAGATTCGTCGTCTTCTCGCTACGCACCTTCCGGCGCCCCTCTCCGTCCCGGAGAGGGGCTGGGGGTGAGGTTGATTCTTCCCCTGGTCGTTGCTGCTGGCTGCGAACATTGTTCATCGTCCCTATCCCTCTCCCTGGGAAGCACTTTTCAGACAAGCTCTTAGAAAAACGCACCGCGTCTTCTGTGCCCTGGCGCCGCCGGTGGGAAGGCGTGTCGGTTCTGTGCTAGACATCCCACCTGCTTCGACGTGGCGTGACCCAGGTGCACACCCAGTTCGGCACCGGCCGCCCGAGCTGAAAATTCAGGGAGATCTCATGCACGCATTGCCCGATGTGCTCGTGGAGCGTCTAAGAAATCGACAGGTTATCCTGGTGGCCGGGGCCGGCTGTTCCGAGTTGGCCCAGCTGCCCGGCTGGGCTGCGCTTGGGCAGAGTCTCCTCGAATGGGTCGCTGCGGAAGAGGACAAGGCTGCGCTCGCTGATCTCCTGCAGAAGGGGCGCCTGACCTCGGCCTTCGCCCTCGTGCGCGAGCTGATTGACGAGGCAACGCTCGGCGACGTGTTGGCGCATGCGTGTGGCCGCGGGGTGCAGGTGCCCGAGGCCGTGGCGGCTTTGGCCGGCGCGCCTTGGCGTGGCCTGATTACCACGACCTTCGATGCGCTTTGGGCGACGGCGCTTGCCGGCGATGCCGAGGTGGCGAACCGGACGGCGTTTGCCGCTGGCGCCAGCGCACTTGAACACGGCCACGGCCGTTTTCTTCTGCAGATCTTCGGGCGCGCCGATGTGCCGGCCTCGATTTGCCTGTCGCCCGCCGAGATCCCGGCGAAGATTGGGTCGAGCGGGGCCGCTGCCTTCCTGGCCGGCCTGTATCACAAGTGGTCGTTCGTGTTTGTGGGCTATCAGCCCGACGATCCGGACCTGAACCTCCTGGTCCAGCGGGTGCTGGGCGCGACCGAGACGCGGGCGCCGCACTTCCTGTTGGCGTCGCAGCTTTCGGCTGGCGAGGCGCGCCTGGTGCATGGCGAGCTGGGCCTGGTCCCGGTTTCCCTCGACGCCAGCTTGGAGCAGACCCTGACCACCCTGGCCGAGATCTGCGGTCAGCCGGGCCGCAAGCCTGCTGACGACGAAGTGGAAGCCTGGCTGGATCTCGTGCTGGCCGATTCCCAAGATCGCGAGGCCCACGCAGGTCTGGATCGCGGGCTGGCCCACTTGCGCCAGCACAAGGACTGGGAGCGCATGGTTGGCATCATGATCAGCCGCGCCGAGGTCATCCACGAGCCGTCTTCGCAAGCGACGGCTCTGCGCGAGGTGGCGCTGTTACTTGAACAAGAGCTGGATGCCACGGATCGCGCCTATCCGGTGGTGATGGCGGCGTTGCGGCTGCAGCCCCGCAATGGCGACTTGCTTGCCGACGCCAAGCGCGTGGCCGAGAAGGCCGGCCAGTGGGACGACTTCGCCAAGGAGGTCGCCGAGCTGGAACACGAGGGAGCCGACGCTGCGGATTCGACCCAGATCGCGCTGGGCGTGGCGCGGGTGTGTGCGCGCGACACGGCCCGCATCGACGAGGCCATCGCGGCGTTCAGCAAGGTGCTCGACCGCGATCCGCAGAATCCCGAGGCGTTGGCCGAGCTGGAGAATCTCTACCGCTTGGACGAGCGCTGGGTTCCCCTGCGCGCGCTTTATGAAAAGATGCTGGCGCGCGATCCCAACAGCAACGCGGCCTTTGCCAAGCTGGAAGAACTGTTGCGCAAGACGGAACAGTGGGCGCCTTTGACGTCCCTTCTGGAAAAGGAGCTGGCGCGCAATCCTGCGGATCCGGCGGCGTCGGCCAAGCTGGAGGAACTGTACCGCAAGACGGATCAGGGCAAGGCCCTGGTGGATCTGCTGCGCAAGGCTCTGGCGCGCAATCCCAACGACGGGGCCACATTTGCCAAGCTGGAACATCTCTATCGTGCGACCGAGCAGTGGAAGCCACTGATTGAGATGCTGGAGGCGCTGACCGCGCGCGATCCGGCCAATGCCGAGGCTCTGTCCAAGCTGGAGGAACTGTATCGAAAGACAGAACGCTGGACCCTTCTGTGCGATTTGCTCGAAATGCGGGCGCAACGCAAGGGCGACCCGGAATTGGCGCGCGGGCTGCGCATGGAGCGAGCGGGACTGTTGCTCGACAAGCTGAAAGACGTGGAAAGTGCGCTGGTGGTGGCCCAGGGGTTTGCGAGCGAGGATCCCGATGCCGCCGAGGCCCTGTATTTGCGGGCGCTTGACTGCGACCACGACAATCCGATGGCCCTGGCGGCGCTCGCCGACCTGTGCAGCCGCAAGGGCGCCTTCGAGCGCGCGGCCAAGTTTGCCCTGGCAGGTGCGGAGAAGACGCAGAACCCGATGGAGAAGGGCCGACTGTGGGCCCAGGCCGGCATTCTGGCGCTCGACCGGCTCGACGATCCCGAGGGCGGGCTTGATCTGCTGGCGCGGGCCGTGGGCGCGGATCCCGAACAGGTGAACGCGGCCCAACGTCTGGCCAAGCTGCGCGAGGCGCGCCAGGAATGGCTGCTGCTTGAGCCGCTGCTCGACATGCTCTTGCGGCGGGCGCCTGCTCAGGACGACGCGACCCGGGGCCTGCTGCATGAACGGGTCGCCCGCTGCGCGAAGCAACTGGGCAAGCTGGACAAGGCCATGGCCAACCTCGAAGCCGCGACTCGGCTGTCGCCGCATTCACTGTCCCTGGCACAGGCTTCGGCCGATTTGCACTTTGAGCGCGAGGCATGGGCCGAGGCGGGCGCGGCTTACGAGCGCGTCTATACACTGGGTCTGGCCCACCTGACAGCGCCAGAACGGGCGCTGCTTTGCGTTCGCCTGGCCGCCTGTGCCGAACGCAGTGCCGACAGCGACGCGGTGCTGCGCTATCGCGAAGAGGCGGCAGCGTTGGAGCCGCATGAGCGCAGCCACTGGGACGCACTGATTGCCCTGCGCACAGCCCGCCAGGAGTGGAACGAAGTGGTCGAGTTGCGGCGCAAACAGCTCGCCTTGGTCAGCGACGAGGACGAGCGCGCGCAACTGTGGGATGCCATGGGCGACATCCTGCGCGACAAGCTCAATGATTCGGCTGAGGCGGTTGCCTGCTACACCAAGGCACTGGCGGTACAACCCGATCGGCGGCCGACCCTGTACAAGATGCTCGACCACTACAGTCAGGGCAAGCAATGGGGCAAGGCGGTCGAGACGTTGGAAAGGGTTTCTGCCTTGGAGACCGAGCCGGGAATTCGCGCCCGCGCCCGCTACACCCTGGCCGCGATCTATCGCGACGAAATGAAGGATCCGGCCAAGGCGGTGGCGGTGTTCACCCAGGTACTGGAAGACGATCCGATGTTCCTGCGTGCCTTCGATGCCATCGAGCGCCTGCTCAGCGAGGGCCGGAACTGGAAGGATCTGGCGCGCGCCTACCGCCGACAATTGAAGCGTCTGCCCGCCGAGGCGCCGCTCGATCTCAAACTGCGCCTGTGGGATGCCCTGGCCGCGGTGGCCATCAATCACCTCAAGAATCGCGAGAGCGCTGTGCTGGCCCTTGAGGTCGCGGCGTCGCTCGACAAGGACAACTTCGCGCGCCAGGAGCAGTTGGCGCAGATGTACCACGACTCCGGACCGTCGGCGGTGAACAAGACCATTGCGCAGCACCAGTTGCTGGTCAGCAAGAAGCCCGACCGCGTGGCTTCCTATCAGGCGCTGGCGCCGCTCTTTTATCAGATGGGCGCCCATGATCGGATGTGGTGCGTGGCCGCGGCACTGGTTTACCTCGGCAAGGCGGATCCGCCGCTGGCCAGCTTCTACGAGGGCTACCGGCCGACCCAGCTTCCCAACGCCGGCGGAAAAATGAATGAAGAGCTGTGGCGCAAGATCTTGCACCCGGCTGAGGATCCCTATATCGGCGCCCTGCTGGCCCTGTTGGCGCCCGCCATCGCCATGTCGAGCGCGAATCCACACAAGGCCATCGGGGTCGAGCGGGCCGAGCGCGTCGATCTGTCGGGAACGGCCTGGCCGCACGCCGCAGCCCTGCGCTACGTGGCCAACACCATCGAGGCAACCCTGCCTGACGTCTTTTTGAAGAAGGACGCGCCGGGCACGGTGTCCATCGTCAATCTGAAAGACAAGAACGCGCTCACTCCGGCGCTGGTCGTGGGCCCGGGTTTTGCGCAGTGGACGCGGCAAAGCGAGGTCATCTTCGACCTGGCCAAACGGATGGTGCTGATGCGCTCCGAGCGCTTCCCCCGCTTTGCCCTGGGCACGCCCGCCTTGCTCGAAATTGCTGTGCGGGCGGGGCTCTCGCTCGGCGGGTGTTCGATCGGCAATGGCGCACATGGGGGCGAGGTCGACAAGATGGCCAAGCTGCTCGATCCGCTGCTGTCGTCGGCCTTGCGGGCCGAACTGAAAGTGGTGGCGAAGAAATTTGTCGAGGCGCGCGGGGACAAGCTGGATCTACCGAGTTGGGTTGTCGCCTCCGATCTCACCGCCGGACGCGCCGCACTGGCCCTGTGTGGCGATCTCGGGGCCGCCGCGCGGGTGATCGCGGTTGAGCCCTCGGGACAGAGTCCCTTGTCGGCGCGCGAGCGCATCAATGACCTGCTGGCCTTCTCAGTCAGCGAGGACCACTTCGCGGTGCGCGCCGCGCTCGGATTGCATGTGAACCTGACCCCCCCCGCCGAGTCGGCAGGGCCAGGCGGCATCAAGCGCCGCATGAGTCACGCACAGATCAAGTCGAGCCCGTAGTCCGCGAGAAGGATTTCTAGCGCGCCGAGTCTTGCCGTTACGGACATTTCACAGGTCGGAAACACACCGGCAACCTAATTGGGCGGATGCTTAGGGCCATGAAGAAGATCGAGGCCATCATCAAGCCGTTCAAGCTGGACGATTTGAAGGACCGGCTGCGCCAGGTGGGCGCCCAGGGAATGACCGTGTCCGAGGTGAGGGGCTTCGGCCGCACCGGCGGCAAGAAAGAGGTCTACCGTGGCTCGGCCTATGTGGTGGACTTCATCCCCAAGGTCCGCATCCAGATCGTTGTCGACGATGATTTGGTGAATCCGATTGTCGAGGCGATCCTGGCCACTGCGCGAACCGGCGAGATCGGTGACGGCAAGATCTTCGTCAGCTCGGTGGTCGACGCCATCCGCATCCGCACCGGCGAGCACGGTCACGACGCGCTCTGATATGAGCTAGCCGGCTAGAGCGGCGAGACAGGCAAGGGCAATTCCGTCCACAGGGGCGTCCCCTGGCCGCAATCGAAGACGACCATCAGGGAACGCCTGCTGGGAGACAGCGCCACACCCTCAGGCTTGTGCCCGGCGAAGCGCCGCAGGAGCACCGGCGCGCTGTCGCCAACGGGACGACGCAGCCACCAGAGTGCGCCACCACCGTCGTGCGGTCCGCCTTTGGGCGCGTTGGCCGACACCACCAGCGAGCCGTCCGGTAGGAAGGTCATGTCGGAGAATCCCTGGCAGACATTCTTGCTGCCCGCGTCCAGGCAGAGCGGCACCTCTATCCAGCGCGAAATCGCTTCCCGTTTGATTCGTCCTGCCCGCATCGCCCCAACCGGGTCCGCCAGGCGAAGGATGACGGCGGCTCCCCGCGCGCCGAGCGGCGACTTCAGCCCGACGAACAGGGTGCCCTTGTCGTAGGCCAAGGCCTCGATGTCGAGGCGGCCGTCGGCCGGCAGTCCCGCAATCTCCTGCAACGAAGTCCCGCCTTCAATTGCCGTCAAGTCGACATGGCCAAGCACGGCCAGCGAGCGTTTCTGCTCCTTGAGGTGCAGCAGTTGGCGACGGTTCGTGGGCGTGTGGCCCTTGCGGTTGGGGGAATGCGACGTGACGAGAAAGTAGGTGCCATTGGGGCCGGGACAGATCGCCTCCGCGTCGTTCACGGATTCCACGCCGGTAATCGGGATGGGGCGCCCATCCAGAATTCCTTGGCTGCTCAAACCCAGAACCATGGGGGCGTGGTTGGTTTGCGTCTCCTTTCGTCCGGTGTCGTCGCTCACCACCAGATAGCGTTCAAGCGTCGGGCTCCACGCCAGCCCAGAAAACTCTGGGACGGTCGTCACCGCGGCGAGGCCGGGTGGCACCTTCACCGGATGCAGGGTGGGCGGCTCAACCGCTGGACTGGCTGCGATGATGACGGCAAAGACCAATTTCAGCGGGATCATGGAGAAACTCCAACTCGCTGCAGTCTGCCCCGGCTTGCTGGCCCTGTCATGTGTCCAGATCGCGCGGCCAGCGAGTACAATAGCCCAGGTCCGCCCAACAGGCGCGGCTCCACCGCAGGTCCGGCGCGAGCTCATGACGAATTTCATCAATCCATTCTGTCGGCTGGGAGCCCTGGCCCTGGCGCTCGCGGCCTGCAACGTGCGCTCGTCGGCTCCGCTGGTCATCAATGAGGTGCTGCCTTCAAATCAAAGCTTCTGTACCGATCAGGCCGGTGAGCACGACGATTGGGTGGAGATCTACAACAAGAGCGCAAACGCCATGGATCTGCAGAACTATTCTCTCACTGACGATACCGCGAGTCCGCGCAAGAGCGTCCTGCCGGCGGGCATTGCCATTGAAGGCGGGGCCACTCTGCTTTTATGGGCCGACGGCGCCCCTGAGCAAGGAGCCGATCACCTGTCGTTCAAGCTCAAGGCCCAAGGCGAGGAAATCGTGCTCTATGACCCAGACCAAAAGGAAGTGGACCTGTTCCGCTGGGCCGACGCCGTGGGCGACGTTTCCTTTGCCCGTGTGCCTGATGGCACCGGCGACTTCGTCCGCTGTGCCAAGCCCACCTGCGGGCGGCTGAATGGGTCGTCATGCAGCCCGTAGATTTTTTCCACCTTCCGACTTGGCTATTGCACGCGCCAAGCTGAAAAGTACGCAACAATGGGCAGCACTTGCCGATAATCCCCGCGTGGAGGCAACCACATGCACAACGCCAGAAACCGCGCATACCTATCTGCGCCGGCAGCCAAGACGCAACGGTCCGATGAAGTCATTTCCACGGTTTCCTTCATGCCCGATGTCTGCTTGACCCCGGCGCCGCCCAGTTCCCCGATACCGATTCCCTACCCGAACATGGCGATGTCGCAGGACACTTCCCAGGGCAGCAAGAGCGTGACCTGCGACGGGAATCCGATCATGTTGCAGGGATCGTGCTTCAGCAAAAGCACGGGTGACGAGGCGGGCAGCGTGGGCGGCGCAGTCAGCGGGGTAACTAAGGGCAAGGCCGAATTCATCGCGTACTCGTTCGACGTCACAGTCGAAGGCAAACCCGTTTGCCGACTGGACGATCTGATGCTGGGCAACAAGGGCGGCACGTTCAACACGCCGCCTGCGCCCGAGGTGCAGCCGCCGCTGGTCGTTGTTCCCGGGGTCGACCCAGACGAGCAACGCAAGCCAGACTCGTTGAAGGCCAAGCTGGTCGACGGGGCTGGCAACCCGATCAAGAACGAGCGCTATGTTCTGCGCAAGCCCGACGGGTCGAAGCTTGAGGGCAAGACCGATGGATCGGGCACTGTCGAGCTGAAGGAGAGCGTCGTGGGTCTTGGCAAGGTCGACTTCCCGGATTCCCCCAATGCAACGATTCGCAACAAGGAATGAGATGCACAACCTCAGACGGACGGCGTGGGCCGCGTGTTTTGCAACCCTGATCCTGTTCGGATGCACGCGCAGCCGGGCCGCGGAATCTGTGCGTGATGGAGGCACAATGAACGACGTCATTCTTCAGCGACTGGGCAAGGTGGTGGCGGGCAGGCAGAACCCGCCCCGGGATGGCGTGGATAGTATTGACGGCCGGCCCATCGTGCTTTGGCGCGGAAACGCTCCGGCGGCGGTGCTGTACTACCGATTTCGGACGCACGCGCTTGGACTAGATGGAGAGGAGCGAATCGAAAGGCTCGATGAGCAACCCGCTGAGGCGGGGGTGGGCCAGAAGCGGGGACCGTTTCCCCTGGTTTGTGGCTCGCAGTGGTCACTGACTGGAAAGCCCGTGGAGGGCGAGGACTCCTTTGATATGGGCCAGATCGCCACAGCCGATGTCAATGGCGATGGCGTGGATGAACTTCTGCTGCCCCGATACGATGGGGCCATCGGGGTGTACGGCGTCGACAGAATGCTCTTTGAGCAACCTGCCCTGCAGGCGCCCAAGGGGGCCGGCTATCGCGTAAAGGACAGCTTCACCGCGAGGCTCAAAGGCCGGGATGTGGTCTTCTTCCTGCTTTTTCTGGAAAGCAAGGCGGACACGCGAAAAACCGACCCGCAGGCCATCGCCAAGGCCGAGAAATATGCCATCCTGCGCGTGGATAAGCGAGGCATCTCGCGCATACCCCTGCCTCGTGTGAGTGTGCCGACGATCAGAGTGCACGCGGTAGGTGCGATCAGTCGTCCCCGATCCGCGGAAATCGATGAGATCCTGGTTCTGTTTAAAGCCGGCGAGTCTGAACGCAAAGTCTACCTTTCGCGGCAGCGGGGCGATGGAAGCGCCATCGCGCCCCCGAAAGAGGTGTATGTCCACATCGACACGTCAGCGTTGACCTTCAAGTTCCTGCCCGATACGGCCCACGCCATCTTGGCCGATCGCAACAGCGCCCATCTGTATTTCATTCGGCCCGACAAGGCGACGAACTGGATTGCCGACATCGACCTCCACCCCCTCGGGGGTTCCCCCTATTCGACAACAATCCTGCATCCTGTGGATCCGGGAACTGACCCAAAGATGATAGTGGCGGTCGCCAAAGGCGGCGAGGAGGGATTTGACAGCCGGGCTATCTACGCCATCAACTCAGAGGGGAACTGTTTTCGGCCCAATCCAGCAGGGAACACCTGGCAGCCCACGCCTAGTCACGAGCCCTTCTTGCAGCTCACATCCCCGACCAAAGGCCACAGGTTAATCGGCCTGCTTTCCCAGCCGGGCGCGGACATCCTCCTCGCCGTGTATTCGCGGGAAGCCGAACTGAAGTCTCTCACCGAGGAAGAGACCATGGCGGCTGCGGACAGATTCCTACAGCCGACTCTCACCGAGCAACTCAGGAAGGCCAATCTCGAATTCACTCCCGAAAGGTTCAAGGAACTCTACTCGTACTCGTTCTCCAGGGAGGAGCGAAAGAGACGAGGTGTCACCGAACAGATCACGACTGCAAACGCATGGCGGCGTCTCCTCCCAGACTCATACCAGAAGGCCTTGTCTATGATGAAGGACGACTTCAATCTCGCAGTCACGTCCCATTTGAACCGAACGCTGCTATTCCGCTACCCGTTCAACCCGGAGGAATACCGCAACATCGACGAGTATAGAGTCTGGCTGGATGGCCTCAAGCTGGCCCCGGACACCGTTTTCGAAGTCGTCCATAGGGGCGAGATTGCCGCGAGGTTCAACGTTGCAGGCTATATTCCCCACCTCCTAGACCAGACCACCATGGGATTTCCATTCGACTTTCGCGCCGGCACCAGCGGCGCGACCGTCGTCTCGCCCCTCGACACCACGCCCTCACCCGAGCTAGCGAAGCAACCACTCGGATTCTATCTTGTGCGGCTCGCCGGAAAGGCCTTCTGATGCCTTGCTTTCACACTCATTGGCTTGTCGCGCTTGAAGCAATCTCGGACACGCCCGACTACATCACAAACGGGCGCGCAGCGTATGTCACCAACACGGCGACCTACCGCAAAGCATGCCGTGAGGCGATTCGCAACCTCGGTGTCCAATCGAAGACGGCCAAACCGGATCTGCCAACGTCCTTCGCTACGGCCAAGGCGAACTGGGAAGGCGCCATCGCCTCAAAGGACACGGCATTGGACGGGGCCATCACCTGCTTTTCCGCCTACATGCTGGGCGCCTGCGGCCCCGACTTCTGGACTCTACCCTCGCAACCTATTAGCAAGCGCTTCAAAGTGCCGTCAATGGCCCCTATTCATTTCGACCTCGGACACTACAATCGCACACACCGGCAGTTCGAACTCTCAATCGAAGACGTCGGCGGACCGAGCAAAACCGATATCAAGTCTAGGGTCCAGCGTTCATACTTTCTGGGGATGGCGACGCATGTCGCGGCCGACCTGGTCATTCACCAGCTGGTGAATGTCGTCGCTGGCGCGTACAACTTGCTGGAGAAAAGGCATCTGCTGCAGGACAAGGTTTGGGAAAACGAACATGGCGGAGCCATGGGGCTCAATATCTGGAATACCCACAACAAGGTCGAGCATTTCTGGGACAGCTACATTCGCTATCGCTATCTTGGTGACTATGGCCCGTTCTGGCCTGCCGAGGCCGAGCAGACGCAGGGCGCGCCCAGCAACCTGACACCATTCGATGACCACAACTGGGTCTCTCCCCTTGGTTTCCCCACCCTGGAAGGCCTTGAGGCCGCGGCCGAGAGGCATGGTGTCCGCGACCGCTGCATCGAGTACCTCCGCGCAGAGAGCACAAGGCTCGCGGTCGAGAAGCCCCTCATGTTTCCGTGGGTCTTCTGCGATCGCATCCTTGCGAAACGCAAGAACGATATTGAGCCTTTCATCTACCGGATTGTCGTCGACAAGGAAAAGGGTGCGTATCGAGAAGCCGCTCTCTCGGGTGCATTCGCCGACAAAGCCGTGGACGAAGCCGACAGTCCCCAGATGAAGGATGCGAGCGAGAATCGCGGCGAATGGCACAAGCTTGAGCATTTCAGCAGCGCGAACAACTTGCTGGTCGACAACCCGACGAATTTCAACTTTCTGACGTTCAAAGTTTGCCCGGACGTAGAGCGGACGCGAACATTCGCGAGGAATGTCTTCTATGACTACAGCGCCTTGCAGCCCTTCCTCCACACTGCAGTCAATGCCGCAAGAAAGTTCCTTGGCGAGTTGTCCCGGGCGTACGATTCAGGCGACGTAGACGCACTGATCAAGCTCAGAGGATTCTGGAATCTGGACACCGGGCTAGGTTTGAAGGTCAGGCAGGTGTCATCGGACACGAACCGTGAGTCGATCACTGAGCTTGATTTTGTTCACGTGTTCGAACAGTTGCACACAGGGGCGCCGGGGTACAAGAGAAGAGAGCCTTACCTTGCTCCGTGGCGGGAAGGCTCGGTCTTGGGTGAGCTGTCGGCTGTTTTCGGGGGCGAAGAGCCCGTTCATAAGATTCGCAAGAACCACACAACCTATGAGTTCAGTGAGGCGCAGGTCTTCAAGACGTACGCACATGCCGCCCCATTTGACGATATCCAGTCGGTCTACGAGAAGCACGCTGACCAGTTTCTAGAAAGGATTCCCGTTGCGCACGACTCCAGAGTCGCAGCAAAGGGTCATGTGGTCCCGACGGCCACGCTCACCGAAGAGAACGTGCTTGAAATGCGCATGATCAGGAATCGGTTGACGCTGTGCTGTCGGGCTTCGATCGCTGATCTGAAATCGCCCAATGCGAACCACAAAGATGCACATTGCGAAGACCTGGCGCTGTTCTTCCTGGGTGACAATGCCGGCAAACCTGGCGAGCCGGCAACCGGAGAAACATCGGAATGGCTTGCGGCAAAAAGTCAGGTTCTCGACTACCGCACCAAACCGGTAGCAATGAATTGGGGCGTTCAGACCTTCGCGACCAGAATTCTGGTAAACAGCGAAAGGGAGACAGCAGACGATGCCGCGGCAGCCAAGCGAGAGATCGCGAAGGGAGTCTGGAACAACCTCGTGTCCTACAGCGACCACCAGGGTCACTACGGGCGCAACTTCGCCATCTCGACCGGGCGAAAGCATGTGCTCGTCTCAACCGAGGGGGGGACATTCGGCCCGTACAGCAAGCTGGCCTACTACAAGAACATCTCACCGACCGAGCATGTCTTCTTTACGCTTTACCCCCTTGTGCGCGAAGGAGGTGACTACTGGGACATATTCAGCAAGGAGGACGTTCCGCGCGGCCAACTCGCTGATCTCAAAAAGATCTCCGGTTGTGGCACCGTCAAGATCGTGCTCATCTACGAGCGGACGTGCGACAAGAGCCTCAATCTGCGCGAGGCCTACATTGATGGGTTGAAAGTGCCTGTGAGAACCTGATGCAACTTCACGAGCAGTTCAACATGACCCGGTTTCGCACGGGGATCGGCTTTTGCCAGGACAATGAAGGTCGAGATCTGGCGGTGGCCCTGCTCAAGGCCACGTTTCACTTTGCCGCCAATGGTCCGGTCGCCCCGGTCACGCGCGATGCAAGCGTCCCAATCTGCAAGAAGGACGTCTTCCACGGGGAGCCGGCGACCTCCAGCCTGCGCTATGCGACTGACGAGGTTCCGGCGAAGCCCGGGGTGGACATCGCGGTGGTCGGACACGCGTACGGTCGGGAGGCGAAGAGCATAGAGGCCGGTTTCGCGGTCGGGGCCTGCGAGAAGGTCCTGCGGGTCTTGGGCCCACGCTGTTGGTTTGGCGGTCGCGACAGCGCCATCGCCGGGCCGGTGGCCTTTTCGAAGATTCCGCTTCGCTACGAGCATGCCTACGGCGGTTGCGACACAGATGGCGCGGGCAACAAGTTGGTCTACGACCAGAACCCTGTCGGCGTGGGTTTTGCCACGATGGCCAGGAACAAGGCGCCTTTGCCCAACTTCGAATACCGGGCCGAGGGCATCCGGTCGATCAAGGATCGACCGCGACCTGCGGGCTTCGGTTTCATTCCGACGGGATGGAAGCAGAGGGCGCAATTCGCCGGCACTTTCGACGCCGCCTGGGAAAAGTCACGCCGCCCGCTCTTTCCCAAGGATTTCGACCCGCGCTTTCACAACGCGGTTCCCCAGGATCAGGTGCTGGCAGGCGATCTGAAGGGCGGCGAAAGGGTGGTGTTGCGAAACCTGGATGCGCGCGCAGTGAACCTGGTGTTTGGCGTCCCGGCCCTGCACTTCGTCGCTATCTTCCGCATCAAGGACCGGACCGAGGAGTTGTCCATGAGGGCGGACACCGTGCTGATTGAGCCCGACGAAGAGCGTCTGGTGATCACGTTTCGCAGCGCCTGCGTCTTGGGGGACGATTTCCGATTCCTCAAGAGTGTGACGTTCAGGGAGTCTGAGCGCTGATGGCCGACGGGGCATCCAGTTCGCTGATGCAATCGCCGACGGCGGGTCACGACGATCCGGGCCTGCTGTTCGACATCATCGAGGAACACTTCGATGAAGCCGCCTTCTATTTCCGGATGTGGGACCAGGCGCTGGATGGGCCTGACTACACGCTTGACGAACTTCGTCGTGGTCCCGAGGAATTGCTGCGCGCCAATATTGATGGCCTAGTCGTCGGCGGCGAGGCGGCGGCAGAACGCCTGCTATGGCCTGCGGTCGAAGGCGATGAAGCGGATCATTGGAGCGGACCGGGTGTCGCCACGCTCGCGCTTCTGGGTAGGCCTGGCGACTATGCCCTGGACCGAATCTTGGCGGGACTGCCGACAACGGATCAATGCCCCCTGTACGGCATCGCTCGCGGCCTCGGGCTGGCCGAGCGTTGCGACCTGGACGAGCGTTTGCGGAATACCCTATATGCGGCCGACGAGGCCAAACACGCCGTCCTGCTCAACATACTGGCCGATCGAGGCATCGACCCGGGACCGTTGGTCGCTACGTGCCTGCAGGGCACGGACATCTTCGCGACGCACTCGGCTCTGCGTGCGGTTCGTCACTGTGCCAATCTTTCGGCGCATGGTCGGGCGGTGGAAAGGCTGTTCGACAGTGCGGATGCGGCGATTCGCGCCGCGGCCGTGGAAACGGGCCTGCTTTGGGGTTTGCCCGCCGCACAGTCGGCGCGCGTGCGCCAGGCGCGTGCCCACGACGACCACGCGTTGTTGCTCACGGCTTTGGTGGGAACTGAGGCGGAACAGGAATTCATCTTCGCGGCGCTGGACGATCTTGGCCACCGGTCAGCCGCACTGCGGGCGTTGGGATTCGTCGGCACGCAGCGCGCGGCTGAATCCTGTCTGCGTTTCATCGCCGACCCCGACCAGCTGGTCGCTCGTCTGGCGGGGGAGCGCTTCTGCATGATTACCGGGTTGAATCCGGGGTCCGTTGCGCTGGCCGCCGACGATGACGACGAGTCCATTTCTGATGCGCTGGCGGCGCCCGGAGCATCGGCCATTTTGGCGTTGCCTGCGCTCGACCCGATCGCTGTTGCAGAGTGGTGGAAGGGCAATCGGTCGATCTTCAAGCCGGAGCCTCGCTACCTGCGGGGCGAGCCACGGACGCCATCGACGATCGCTGACCAGGTCGCGCACCTACCCATGCGCTGGCGCAACGTGATCCTGCTCGAACTGGCCCTGCGAAAACCAGGCACGCTTCCGGTTTCCCATCGAAGCTGGACCCGGAATCAGGAAGCGCGGACACGGGCGCTGGTCGAACCCTAGTGCCGTCGGCGCACCGACGCCCGTGACCGAACAACCGGCTCGACCGCCTACTTCTGGTCGAGGACCTCGATCGGCGGCATGGCCTTGCCTTCGAGGTATTCGAGGCTGGCGCCGCCGCCGGTCGACACGTGGGTCATCTTGTCGGCCAGGCCCATCTTTTCGACCGCTGCAGCCGAATCGCCGCCGCCGATCACGGTGATGGCGCCGCGACCTGTGGCCGCTGCAATGGCCTTGGCCACCGCCAGGGTGCCGGCGGCGTAGTCGGGCGATTCAAACACGCCCATGGGGCCGTTCCACACGATAGTGCCGGCCTTGCCGATGATGTCGCTAAAGGCAGCCACGGTCTTGGGGCCGATGTCCATGCCCATCAGGCCTTCGGGAATCTCGGCGCCGGGCACCACGGTGGGCTTGTCGCCGGTCATGGCCTTGAAGTCGAAATTGGCCACGGCGCTGTGGTCAGACGGCAACACGATCTTGCCACCCGCCTGGCCGAGCATTTTCTTCATCTCTTCAACCTGGTCCGCCTCGACGCGGCTCTTGCCCACGGCCACGCCGCTCGCCTTGAGCAGGGTGTACGCCATGGCCCCGCCGATCAGAATGTGGTCCACCTTGCCGAGCAAATTGGAGATGAGCTTGATCTTGTCGCTGACCTTGGCCCCGCCCAGGATGGCGACAAAGGGTCGCTTGGGGCTGGACACCGCTTCGTGCAGGTAGCGGATTTCCTTTTCCACCAGGTACCCGGCCACAGCGGCGCCGCCCTTTTTCTGAATGGCCTTGGCCGTGCCGTACATGCTGGCGTGCTTGCGGTGGCAGGTGCCAAAGGCATCGTTGACGTATACATCGCCCAGCTTGGCCAGGCCGGCCACGAAATCGTCGTGGGTCTTCTGCTGCTCGGCGGTCAGCTTCTTGTCGGGATTCTTCTTCGCCTTGTCGGGCATGGTCTCGCCCGCGTGGAAGCGCACGTTTTCCAGCAGGGCGGTGTCGCCTGGCTTGAGCGATGCCACCAGGGCATCTGCGGCCGGACCGATGACCTCGTTGGGGCCGAGTTTCACGGGCTTGCCCAGAAGTTCGCCCAGGCGCACAGCGCAGGGCTTGAGGCTGCCTTCCGGATCAAAAGCGCCGTCGGGTCGGCCGAGGTGGCTCATCAGCACCAACTTCCCGCCCTGGTCCAGCACCTGCTTGATGCTGGGAAGCGCAGCGCGGATGCGCCGGTCGTCGGTGATCTGGCCGCCCTTTAGGGGGACGTTGAAATCCACGCGCATGAGCACGGTCTTGCCGCTGACGTTGATGTCTGCAAGGGTCTTGGTCGCCATGGTGTCTGCCTCTCGCTGATGGTTCGTCGCAACCCGGTAGGGCGCGGGGGCAAATAGTAGCGGATTTCGGGCCAAAGCAAAGCCCCCCGGTGGTGAGGACCGATCACCCGGACGAGGGCGCGCACGATGCATATCGCCCTGCAACTTCTGGAATCTCCGTGCATCGAAGTGGGTAGGCTGGCGTGCGATATGACCAGCCGGCGAGCAAAGGGAGGGTGGTCATGAAACCGGCAATATTTGCAGCGTTAGGTTCGTTGCTGGGACTGGGTTGCGGCAGCGGAACTTCGGGGCCGTCTGCGGACGACGCATGCACCAGGTTCGCGCAGGCGCAATGTGGAAAGCTGCAATCGTGTAGTAATGCGACCATGCCCGATGGCGTGAGCATTCTGCGCAACTACGACAGCCTCGACCAGGGCGCCAACGCATGCCTTGCGCGCGTGAAGAATGACTGCACCAACCGGCTCAAGGCCCCAGGCAACGGCAACAACCCAACCCTGACGGAGCAGTGCGCGGCCGCCTACGCCACTTTGTCCTGCCAAGATTTCTTCGACAACGTTCCGGCCACCGGATGCGCGCCGGTGGGTCCCCGCGCGAACGGCCAGGCCTGCGCCGTGGCTGGCCAGTGCGCCACCGCCTTTTGCAGCGGCAACAAGACGGCCGTATGCGGGACCTGCGCTGATCCGCCCTCCGCGGGCGCCTCGTGCGAAACTTCGGTCTGCGATCACAACCAGGTGTGCAACGCCTCCTCGCAAGTGTGCATGGCAAACATCGCGGCAGGCGTGGCCTGTGACGGGGCCGATGCGAGCGAGGTCAACTGCGCCTCGGGCCTGACCTGCTCGGGCACCGTGGGCAGCAAGACTTGCGTGGCTGGCGGAGCGACCGAGGGAGCCACCTGCGGCGCCACCGGACCTTTGTGTCTGCGGTTCCAGGGCCTGGCTTGCGAGGGAGCGGTGGGCAGCAAGGTTTGCACGAAGGTCGCCTTGGTCGGCAACGGGCAACCCTGTGGTACCCTGGCTGATGGCGCGCGCGCCGATTGTCTAGCCGGCGAATGCTACACGGCGACGGGGCTGGCCCAGGTCACCGAGATCGGCACGTGCAAGCAGCAAGCGGCCGACGGAAGCCCCTGCGATACCGTGCTCGGGCCCACGTGCTACGCTGGCGCCCGCTGTGTGACCGCGGCTGGCAGCTCCGCTGGCGTTTGCACCATCCCGGACGTCATGTCCTGCGGCTAGAGGTCAAGGGGCCTGCACCGCATTCGGGGAGCCACGGTCGAGATGAATTGATGGCGGTGCTGGCGCCGAGGCAGCGTCGGCGGGGAAACGGTTGAACCCGGTCACTGCCCGTCGAAGTTCGGCACGAGGATGTCCTCTTCGGTTGGCGGAACATTGGCTGTGGCAGGGGATCGCGTTCGCGGCCGTCGGCTCGACCCGCGACTCTTTTCGGAGTTCGACTGGGGCCTACCAGTCGCCGCCGGTTGCACCGGTTGCAGCAGCGCAGGGGGCTGATCGGCAACTGGGGTTGGCGTGTCGAAGGATTTCGGTGCAGGACTGGGCGGTAGAGGGGGCGCCATCGGCTCCTGACGGGGGGCCAATTCCTCGATGGGCGCGACTGGAGGCTGGCTGGCTTGCAGGTGCAGCAAGAGCAGCAGGCCGGTTCCCAGAGCGATGCACGCCAGCGTGACCCCGACGAGTATCCATGCCCGGAACGATCGCGGCACTCTCAGGGTTTCCTTACCGCTTTCGGAAGTCGGTGTCAGTCGGCGTAGCGCGGGCGCACTCTTGCCGGGCGCCGGCGCCGGGTCCCTCGCCAGCCAATCCGGACTGACAACAGTGGCCGGCCGTAGCCTTTCGGGTGCGCGCTCGGTGGGGGGCAGCAAACGAGTCGGAAGCCTAGGGGAGGAATCATGATCATCGGAGGGCGGTGGCACGGCCGGTTCTGTTTCCAGAAGGAGGGTCCTCTGGATCGCCGCAGGAGGCGCGATCTTCGCCAATTCGTCCGGGCCAAGAACCGCGGTCTTCTGGATCGCGGCGGAGGGCGGGGTTTTGATCGGGCCGGGCATGGAGGCTCGGCAGATAGTTAGCACGTCCGTGTGCTAGTTGTGCCGGATCGAAAGGCCCTCAGCGCTGGTCGGTCGGGGGCAATTCGATAAGCGGTATCTGGTCCTTGCGCCTGGCCTGGAGGTCGACCCCGATGAGAGGAGGAAGCACCAATTCCTTGAAATCGGAGGTGGCTGGCTTGAGCCAGTCGTCAATCGGAACGTAGCTGAGACGGCGGGGCTCCATTCCGCCGTCGGCCACTCTCTCTCGCGGCCACGGAATGTCGACCTGCTTTGCGTGCGCGGCCAGAACCAGCAGGAAGGTGAGCGGATTGTATGAATAGATGACCTGGTTCAGGGGAAGTCCTGCGTGGTGCGCTAGGGCGTCGGTCCAGAAAATATAGGGCTTGATGGCGACGTCGTAAATGCCGCGTCGGTCGGCCTCGGGAATGGCCGAGAGTTCGCGCAGAGCCATGAATTCAGCCAGCGTGGTGCGGTCCCCCCATTCGTGGCGATGCAGGATGACCAGCCTGCGCAGGGCTTGCCTTTTCGCCAAATCGCCTCCTTGAAACAGACCGCGCAGCTCGTTGGCGTCGATCTGGGCGTCCCCGTTCTTGTCGACCAGACCAACCAAGCCGGCTCTGCGAGCGATCGGCCCGTCCGCCGCCGCGTTGATGGGGCGGAAGTCTCTATCGAGGGCGGCGGGGGGCTTTTCGGTGGTGAATATTTCAAAGTGGAGTTCCGGGCCGTGCTCGGATCCACGGTTGACCGCGCCCAGAAATCCCACTCGGTCGCCCGTCTCGATCCGCTCGTCAAGCAGGGTGACCAAACCGGATTCCAGCATGGCCCGCTCACGCGCTCGCTCGGGTCTGGCGAGAGCCTGCATCCACGGCAGTGGACTCGTTGCGGATGGTGCGGGCAGGTCAAGATGGGCCAAGAGAGAAAAGAAGGTGAAGGGTCGCCCGTCCAGCTCCACTTCGTGTCGAATCAGTACGAACGAGGTTGAGCTACCGTTGACCTCCGCCCGCCGAGCGGCCACCAGACGACCTCGCGTGGGTGCCGACACTGGCGCGCCCCGCAGGCCCCGCAAGTGCATGCCGGAGTGCCACAACCGGGCCGGCGCCAAGGGAAAGAATCCCGTGACTCGTTCCTCGCTGCTGAAAAAGGCGGCCTTGCGTGCGCTCAGCAGTTCGTCACGGGTCTTCGGCACTTCGCTGAAAGCGCGCAACTGGAGGGGAAATGAGAATCCCTGCAAGGCGCGCGTCAGCCATCTCCAGTCGAGAGCACCGGGATCCCACTTTTGCTTTTGCAGGTCGACGTGCAGGTGACCCACGATGCCGTGGAACGCGAGTGGGTCCTCCAGGGTATTCAGGTAGGGAACGCCATTTTCTTCCGGAATGATGGGTTTGATCCTGGGGAAGATCCGGAGCAGGGTTCGCGTGAGCGCTAGCAGCGAGTCGTACTGCTCGGGACGGAAGTCGTAGGCGTCGTAGGTGAAACCATTTATGACGACTTTGCGCCGGGGACGCGTACGGTACTCGGCCGGTAGCCGGCTCATCTCGCTCGGCTCGTATCGCCCCCGGTTGCAGATTTCGACGCCCACCGAGGTCGAGTTTTCCTGCTCCGCGTGGTAGGCGCGTTCGGCAAGGTCGAGGGTTTGATAGATGGTGCCGTCGGCGTCGATCATGAAATGCGCCGACAACCCGCAGCCTCCGCTGGGACGCACGCGGTTGTGCATCGACTTGAAGCAAGAACGGGAGTTTACGCATCCGTCGAAATGCAGCACAAACTGCGAAACGACCTCCTGAAGATCCGATATGGTCCGGTGGGCCAGCCCCTTTCTGCTGGTGTACCGGTCCCAGTCCTCGTCGCAACAGCCGCCTATCTGATCAATGCAGCGTTTTTCGTAGCCGTTGAATCCCTGATCGTCCGTCCAGAGCACCACGGTTCGTCCCACGTCCACGGGTTGGCCTGCCACGACGATTGATGTGTTGTGTCCAGGCGTGCTGGCGCTTGAAGGCTGCGCCGCCAGAAGCAGTGCTATGAAAAGCGCTGGAATCATGCAGGGTACACGGAACCACATCATACTTCATGTACCGCCTCGACATGTGTTACTGGTTTGATTGCAGAGAAGAGCGGTCCTATCATTTGTCGCGGTGAGCGAGCGTGCTGGATAAGTTGAAACAATGGCTGACAGGCGAGACTCCGCGGACCCGACGGGCGGTGCGACAGCGTGAGCCCGTCCCCCGCCGGCGACCCTTGCCTGGCGCTCGACGGGCGGCGGTCGTCCCTCCCGAACCCGACGAGCAGAATTCACCGGCCGCCCTGGCGCCCGCACCCGAGGCTGTCGAGCAGTTCTGTCCCAATTGCGGACAGCCGATGCTCGCGGGCTGGGGGTCGAGCTGTGGCAACTGCCGTCCCGGCATATCAGTTCCCAAAACCCTGTACCTTCCGTCTGCGGAGATACAGGGTCTCGCGCCGGCGCCTGGCCTTTGTCTGGGTTGGTTTGTGTTTCTTCAATCTCCTGACGAAAAGCGTCGCGGGACTCCCATCGAGCTGACCGCACCGATTTCTGTGCTGTCACGGGGCGCCCGGCCGAGGACGGCGAGCGAAGAATGGTTCGACATCAACGACGAGTGCGTGTCGGGCGGGCACGCCATCGTTCATCGTCCGCGAAGCAGCGAGCGGAACGATTCGTTTACCATTCGAGATCGGGAGAGCCCCGGTCCCTCAGCCAACGGTACCTTTGTCAATTCGCACAAGCTGGAGCCTGGCGAGATCCTCCAGTTGAGTGAGGGAGACATCGTGCGGCTCGGCACCACGGAGCTGATCTTCAAGTCACTCTGGTTGCCGCCGAGCGTGCCGAGGCGGGCATGAGGCGGCTCTTTCTTTTTGTCGCCGTTCTCGTGCTGGGCACGCCGCTAGGCCGCACCTATGCGGGACCGACATTCTTGGTGTCCCCGCCCGCGGTCGATTCCGATTCCGCCAGCCTCACCTTCCTCGCGGGAGGCATCTCCGAGGATGGCGCCACCATGAAGGCGTCATCGATCGACGTCGAGATCGACGGAGAGCCTGCTCCGGCACCCAAGCTGCTAGCCCCATTCTTCGATTTGGCGCAGCGAGCAGCCGAAGCCGATCCGGCCTGGACGTCTCCGCTGGCTGTCGGGCTCGTCTATCTGTGGATCAAGGAGACACCGGCTGGGACTTCCGATGCGCTTCTGGAGGGCATACAAGGTTTTTTCAAGCGTTTGCCCGCGCGGACGAGCGCCTATGCGACTCTGTACGGTCGCAAGCGGCAGCCCATTCCCAAGCTCAAGGCGTCGGAAATCGGGGGCCAACTTCACGACCTGGGCTACCTGGCCGGGGATCGTCCCAATCTTGGGGATGCCATCGCGGTCGACCTCAAGAACCTCTCGGCTGATGAAAGCCCCTTCAAACTTCTTTTGGCGGTAACCGACGGTCGTGACTTCACCGACCCGACAGGGGAGGGACCTGCCAACTTTTCAGCCGTGGCGAGCGAGATCGGCAAGGCAGGCGTCCGTCTTCTGCTGGTTTCCTTTCCGTCGCCCGAAGCGGATGCAGAACAGAGTGCAAGAAACCTGAACGATCTCGCCGGCCCCGGTTTCTTTCACAGGGCGGTCGAGCAGTCCCTGGAACTTCAGGCCACGCTGGAGTCCCTCGGACAGGCCATCGCAGATTTGCGTAGCGTCCAGATCGACGTTCCGTGGTCGTGGCGCACATTCGGGGGAAGCCACAAGGTCAGGGTCTACCTAACCACCGACGGGAAACGCCGGACGATCGAGTTGGGGAAGATCACGTTGCCTGCGCAGACCGGCCGGCTGGTCTGGATAGGTGTCTTGGGACTGGCAATCGTGCTGTTTCCGATCGGATTGCTGGTTTTGTGGCGCCTTCGTGCTACGCGCTCGTCCGAGTCAGAGGAAGACCCGATCATTCGCGCCACCCATGTTCTCATCCGACGAGGCATGTCGGCGCAGCGGGCCTTGGTGGAACTGACCCGCAGCTTCCCTGAGAGCATCGGCGGGTTGGCTGGGGTGGACGAATCGATCTTCTCGGATCCCCGCTATCCCCTGCTGCAGACCCGGGCCGGCCGCCGACGATTTGAAGAAATCCGCGCTCTTCTGACCCAAGGAGACAGCAAGGAGTCGCCGCTGCACAACGACTTGTTTGCGGCACTGGCCGATGCCGTTGCCGCGCAAACGCCTGCCCGCAAGGCGGCCGAGAGCATCGCCGCGCGGCTGCCCGATGACCAATGGGGCGCTCTAGCGCGGCTGGGACTGGAGGATTTGGCGCGGGCTCTTCGCCAGGCCGGCAAGAGATTCCCGGTCCTGGGGCTGGCCCGCTCCCGGGGAGCAGTTCTTGCTATTCAGGATGCTCTGCGCGCCCGAACCAGCTTCTCTGTTGCCGTGGCTTGGCTGGTGCGTGCCGCTGGCCCAGGCAAGCGAGGTGAGACCCTGAGCCTCCGCACCAGCCGGGCGGTGCTGGGGTGTGGCACCGCGTGTGACCTCGTCCTGGGCGGGGACGCACAGGTCGCCGAACGACACGCCGTCATCTCGGAGTCGAATGGGGAGTTCACCATCGAGCCGACGGGGGGCACGATCAAGATCGAAGACGTTCTCATTGAGGCGAGCCACCCGCTGGGCGATGGGGACACCATCGAGGTCGGTCAGAGCCGTTACGTCTTCAAGTGCGTGACCACCGGCAACCTGGCCAAGAGCACCGGCGGATTCAATAGAGCAAACCGGCACGCGTGAGGCGGCCGCTACTCGCCTTTTTGCCGAGCCGCGAGCCAGAGGTCAAGAATCGACGGGGCCGTGGCCAGCAACGCGCCCCTTTGCAGGAATACGCGCCGTTCGGCCTGGACGCGCCGAAGGAAAGTCCCCGCCGTCCCATCCTTCGACCGTTCTTCCACTGAGAGTTGCTCGTGAACGGCCACGCCGTCAGCGCTGTAGGTCAACGCGCTCTCGAACTGGAAGTCCTTCCGCCCTGTACCATGCCCGATCGTGCCCTGGCTCTTGAGCAGGAGCAGGGCTGACCCCACGCATTTTCCAGCCGCGTCCGACAGATCAACCGGAGTGAACCGATTCTCGACCAGCGGGACCAACCGCGCTGTTCGCGAGCAGGTGGATGGATCTTGCGGGACGGTACACGCTTCGCCCTCGGCCACCAGCAGCGTGCCACCCGCCGTGTTCTGGAGATGCAGCCTGGTGTTCGTCCGATGGGCGCGAAGAACCCCCATTGCTTCCACTTTCACGCTCTTGGCGTCAAAGCGCACTAGCGCCACGGGGCCTTGCGCCTGCCCATCCGCGAAGTGCTCGGTCAGTGCCCAGAGCAGACGTGACTCGCCCTCTGGATTTCCTACCACAAGGTCGGCCGCGGTCAGGGGGCGGTCCGCGAGAGGTGCGCTTGGCCCGGGCAAACCAGAGCAGCGATCAGAAAGCCAGTCGACGCGCCGCCCGGAGCAATCCGTGGCGGGCCTGGTGATCGCACCGCTGGGCATGTATCCGTAAAGAAGGAGACTGAACCACTGCGAGGCCGGCAGTGAGCGCTCCGCGATGGGTTGCCCGGCAACGCCGGCCGGGATCACCATTGTGCATGGGGCTGGTGCCTCGGCCGTCCGATTGTTGCGCCTGGCTGCGCACGCCGTGGTGGCTGAGGCGACCATGATAGCTCCGAGGAGAGCCGCTCGGTTTGCCTGCATCGCTAGGCTGTCCCTTCCGGATCTTCGGGGGTCGGCTGCGATTCCCCGAGCGCGACGCTGGCATAGCCGCGCGCAAATTCCTCACCGAAGATTTCGGCGTGCAGGACGGCATCTTCCGTGAGCAGCGTTGCGAAGCGCTCGACGTAACTGCGCCACTCGGCTTTCGACTTCGATCGGTTGAACAGACCGGAGCCAGCATGGTTTTCTTGGGCGCTCGGATCCAAAGATTCGAGCAAGGCGCGGATTCCCTGCGTTAGGCCTTCCATGAGTGCGATGTGGTGAATTCCCATGTCCGCAAAAACAGCCCTCAGATCACGGGCGCGTGCTTCAACATCGGAGGCAGGATCAAGCAGATAGTCCATGACCTCGCGCTTGGATCGCGCGCGGTGCAAAGGTGTATCGCCACCAAGCGGTCTGACCCCAACCTCCGTTCCGAACTCCTCGTACCCCTTCTTCAAGCCGATGAAGGTTTCCGTGAAAGTCTCGAAGAGTCGCGCGATGCGGGCATGGAGGTTCCTAGCCTTCTCATCCACAACGGACCGGAGCGGCGCTGTTTGCGAGTTGGGAGTCGGAGCGTCCTGTCTCCGGCCATCGGCCCGGCTGGCTGGCACCTGATCCGACCTGGCCGCCGTCGCTGGCGCTGCGGCTCGCAACGCGGCGCCGTCGCTCTCGGGAGCCCCCCAGACAATGGTCCCCGTGAAGGGGGCAGCGATCGGGGCTGATGCTGAGACCATGGCGGAAAGCTGGCAAGGCCAGAGCATGAGCTTTGAACCCGCCGTCAGAGGCGTGACTGTATTTTTCTGGAGGCGCTCTCCGTCGAGCGATGTTCCGTTGGTGGAGCCCAGATCGAAGTAGTAGACACCCGTGGCGTCGAAACGGATGATTCCGTGCCACTCGGAAACGAAGTTGTCGTCAATAGCGACGTTGTTGAGCTGGTTGCGGCCGATGCGGATCGGTGACTGCTCGAACCAGAGCGTCTTCTGCTCACCCGTACGCATGTTCTGAAGCTGAATCTGGATGGCCATGGCGGTGCCGTCGAAGGTGGTACCATAGCGCAGTTCTGTGCAACTCGTGAAATCGCGCCAGTGCGTCGCGGTGCTTCGGGTTTCTTTCGCATTTCCGGGGCGGGCGTAGGGGGCGCGGCAAGCCTGTCCTGTTGTGCTAGATTGCCGTCGCTCGCGCTGCAGAGTCAGGGCGGGCGCCTGACGACACTGGTACGAGCCTCGCATCATGATTGGCCAAGTTCTCGGCAGCTATCGGGTCCTCTCGGAACTCGGCCGCGGTAGCATGGGTTCGGTCATGCTGGCCGAACACGTCCACCTGGGACGTCGTGCGGCGATCAAGGTTCTGCACCCGAATCTCTGCGCCAACGCAGAGGCGGTGCAGCGTTTCCTTGTCGAAGCGCGGGCTACGGCCGGGATTCAGCACCCTGGAATCGTTCGCATCTACGACTGTGGGATCCTGCCGGACGGAATCGCGTTCATCATCATGGAGCTGATCGAAGGCGAAACCCTGCGGGCTTCTCTGAACCGGCGAGGCCCGTGGCCCATCTCCGAGGCGGTCACGACCGTGATCCAGATCGTGGATGCCCTGGCTGCCGCCCATAGCGTCGGCATCGTCCATCGCAATTTGAGGCCGGACGACATCTTCTTGCTCTCGGCCGATGGGGGCCGGGCCAAACTGGTCGATTTTGGCATCGCCAAGCTGGCCGAAGGTGATTTCGGCGTGAAGGCCCCGTCAGGCACGATACTTGGGGTGCCCGGCTCCAAGTCTTGGGATCACGGCCAGAGATCGGCGGAGGTGGACTATCGCGGCGACATTTATTCGCTGGGCTGCGTGCTGTTTGAAACGCTGACTGGCCAGCCGGTGCTGCCCCGGACACCGTTCGTTTCGCCGCCGCCCGATCCGAGGAGCTATTGTCCGGACCTGCCGGAGGATCTGGCCACACTAATTCTGGCCATGCTGGCCGAGAAGGCTGAAGACCGGCCCTCACTGGCCGAGATAGGGGGCGTGCTTGCGCGCCACGCGTCGAACCCTGCCTCGGATCAACGGAGTGGCCAATTCTTGCTTCGGCAGGCTCCGACACAGATTCTCCAAGATGGGCAATGGCCCAGCGTCTCGGGTGGCGCAGAGGCCTCGTCACGGGCGGGCGGGAAAGGCGTATCGCCAAGACCAACCACGCCGCTTGCCAGCAGCCTGAGCGATTCCGGGAAGACCGTCCTTCTGCCCCAGCCTGGCGCGGACACGCCGAGCGGGGTCAGGAAGAAGCCCGCATTCGATGCCCTTGTGACCACGGATCGCGTGCCGCGACGCCGGTTTCCGTGGGAGTTCGTCGCTGTGGCAGCGGGGGGCGTGTCTCTCATCGTGATTGCCCTGCTGGTTTTTCTGCCGCACCGGAGCGTGCCCACCACCGCGCGCTCGCCCACACCCACGCCTGCCTCGCCCTCCGCAACGCTCCCAGCGCTCCCGCCTCGGCCCGCCGAGCACGAACCCGCACAACCGGCCGCGCCTGCCTCAGCGCAGGCCGCGATACCCAGCGTCGTTCGTCCGCAATCCAAGGCCCCGTCGCGGCGGCAGGATGCTGTGCCTGCCGGACAGGACGCGAAGATCAGTCTGATGTTGACCAGCGTTCCTTCTGAGGCGTTGATTTGCAGTGGGACGGAGCGTATCGGTATCACCGGCACACCTGTGCCTTTGCATCGCACTGGCAAGAAGCAGACAGTGACCCTCTATAAATCGGGCTATCGCCAGGAACCCATTACTCTGATTGCGGACCGCGACGTCAGCAGGTCGGTCACGCTTCGCCCTCTGTCGGTCGACGACCTACGCGAACCGCCGCCCTGTCGGTAGGGAGAGCGGCAGGCACGACTACGCACTGGCCTTGCGCCCGATGGCCCTATAGCCTGCACGACGGAGGTACCCATGGCCGAGCAAAAGAGCGCTGGAATCGAGATGGCCTTTGTTCTTGGAAAGTCGAACACGCAGGGGCCAAAGGCGGATGTCGGTGCGCCGCTGCGGATACTGGTCATCGCAGATTTTGGAGGTCATGCCAGTCGGGGCGAGGTGCGCACGGGGGATCTGGCAGGCCCGCGTCGGGTCAATATCGACAATTTCCCCGCCGTTTGCACCGCACTGGCGCCTCGCCTGCGCATCGTCTTGGGCGATGACGCGCCGGTTTCAATTGCCTTCGGCGATTTGGACGAGTTTCACCCAGACCATCTCTATTCCACCTTGGATCTTTTTGCGCCCATGCGCGAGTTGCGTCGTCAGGCTGGGAATCCTCAGACTTTCGCTGCGCCGGCAGCTCAGTCGGCCGCCGATCAGGCGGGGGTGGGGGCGGGCTCAGCGGGCATCGACTTCGAGCGCCTCCTGGGACAGTCCCCTGGGGTGAGCGACAAGAGAACCGCCCCCGTCTCGCCGACATCGGTCGTAGATTCCATGATTCGGAAGGCCTTGGAGTCGCAGATCACGGTCAAGGCCGATCCTCGCCAGGCGACTTTGCTGGCGACCGCTGATCAAACCAGCGCGGGGCTGATGCGGGCGCTTCTGCATCATCCCGCGTTTCAAGCCGTCGAGGCAGCCTGGAGGGGACTCGAGTTCTTGGTGCGCAGTCTCGAGGTCGAAGAAGGCGTGGAGGTGTTTGCCCTGGACGCCAGTCTGGAGGAAATGGCCGCGGCATTCGCGGCCTCGCCCTCGACGGCGGAATCGGGCCTCCTCCGATCGCTGACAGACAGCGGTGCCGAGTCCCCCTGGTCGCTGCTGGTCAGCCTTGCGCCGTTCCGGCCGACGGCCAGTCATGCCGCGCTCCTGGCAAGGCTGGGCGCTATCGCGCAGGACGGGGGCGCGGCGCTGTTGGCGGGCATGGGCTGGGGGCACTGGACCGCAGGATTCGCCACAACGGCGGACCAGCGAGCCTGGCAGGAATTGCGCCGCTCACCCTGCGCCGCTTCTATCGGCGTGGCCTTGCCGCGTATGCTTCTGCGGATGCCGTACGGGAAGAAGAGCGAACCCGTAGAGCGATTTGCCTTTGAAGAACAGCCGCAAGAAGACGAGTATCTGTGGGGCTCAGGCGCTCTGGCGTGCGCCGCGCTCATCGGCAAGAGCTTCGGAGCGGCCGGCGGTTGGGACTTTTCTCCGGGAGACATCAATTCTGTCGACGATCTTGCTGTGCCCGTGTTTCAGAAGGATGGCGAGTCGGTTCAGATGCCCAGCGCAGAGACCTGGTTGGCTGAGTCAAAGATCGATTCCATCATCCGCGATGGATTCATGCCGCTGGCTCCCATCCTGGGTCGCGGTTCTGTACGTCTGCCGCGCTTTCAATCCATAGCCTCTCCACCTGCACCACTGACTGGGCGTTGGCGTCAATAGCCCGGTGCTGTGGCAGGGGTAGGAGCGGAGTTATGGTTTCGCTACGCCTATTGCGCTAGGCAAGATGGACTGGCAATCTCCCTGTCGTATTGCTCATGCTCGGAAGCAGATTGATGTTCTTGCTCTTGGCGGTGATCTCCGCGGCGCTGGCGTCCTGCGCCCACACGCCTCCACCTGCGCCTTTGCCCTGTCAGACGCCGGAACCCATCCGTGTGAGCATTGGTGCTTCGAGTCGGCTCAACCCGGGAGACAACGGGGAATCACTCGCCACCACGGTCAGGGTCTACCAGCTCAAAGACGTGAGCAAGCTGGAAACGGCTAGTTTGGAGCAGATCCTGGACAATGATCGCGCCGTGCTGGCCGACGATCTGGTTTCGGTCAGCGAACTGACCCTGTACCCCGGTGAAACGGCTAGGCCATCGCTCGCTCGACGCGAGGGAGCCTTTTTTCTCGCCTTGGTTGCCTTTTTCCGCCATCCCTCGGGTTCGGGCTGGCGTGCTGAGAGCAAGCTCGCCCCGCCCGATGCTCAATATTGCCACGCGCCCGACGGTGGGAACGGCGAGGCCGCGCGGTCGGCGTTGCGTTTTGGCCTGGTAGACAACCGCGTGGAATTGCAGTGAGGCTAGGAGATCGATGAAGGTCCCGCACAGAGTTGTTTGGTCCGAAGGAATGCTGGTTTCCCCGCAGCATCTGCAGCAGGCGGACCTGTACCACGAACGGCTGCTTGATGTGCGGCTGGCCGCCCTCGTACGGCAGACTTGGGGAATCCTGTCCGTCGAATTGGACGTGGGGGCACTCCAGACCGACCAGCTGCGGATAGGCCGCTTTTTCGGAATTCTGCCCGACGGCCTCTACCTCGGCTTTGAGGCCGGGGATGCCGAGGCCCCTGCCGCGCGCTCGATCGGGAGCCACTTTCCCCCTGCCCAGGCGGCACTCGATGTGTATCTGGCCGTGCCCAAGGAGCGGGACGGGGTTCCCAGCGTGGCGGCCGAGGCCAAGGACGGCGACGAGCCGACCAACGACGCCAGGCGCACGCGTTTCTGCGCGGCCACCCAGTCGGTCGTGGACATGACGGGAGAATCGGCCGACCTGCCTATCGCGTTCGCCCGGCGCAACATCTCGGTGCTATTCGGCGACGAGGGGCGGGACGATTTCGACTCCGTCAAGATCGCGGAGATTGTCCGCACTGCCGGCAACACGCTCGCCCCGAGCGAAGCTTTCATCCCATCGGTGTTGTCCATATCGGCTTCGCCCTTCTTGATGAACGGAGTCCGCCGTCTCCTCGCGCTCACGACCGCCAAACAGCGCCAACTCTCCGAGGAGCGCCGGCAGCGCGACGCCGTCACGGTGGAATTTGGGGCGGCGGACATCACACGCTTCCTGCAACTTACTGCCTTGAACGCGGCCATTCCGCTTCTCGTTCACGCCGGGCGTGATGGGGATCTTAGCCCACGTGAGCTTTACCTCTTTCTCATCCAGACGGCAGGCCAGCTGTCGACCTTGGTATCCGATGCCGATCCATCGTCGTTTCCGGCCTTCACCTTCGCCGACATGCGCTCCACTTTCGAGGAACTCTTCGCCCTGGTCACCAGTCTCCTGCGAGTTAGCGTGCGCGAAGCCTGCGTGACCGTTCCCATGGATGTGCGGGAAGGCCTACACGTTGGCAATCTGAGCGACGAGCGTATCGTGAAGTGTTCCCAATTCGTGCTTGCCGCTCAGGCGCGCGGAATTTCCGAGGAGCAGATGGCGCGCGAACTGCCAGTCCGGGCCAAGATTGCCTCCTTCGGCCAATTGCCGTTCCTTCTGCGATCGGCGACGCGCGGGCTCAGCCTGCAAGTCACCCACCGACCGCCCGCCGAGGTGCCGGTGCGGCCCAATGTGGCCTACTTCTTCATCGATACGGCTGGCGGGGCCGAACATTGGCGGCATGTCTTGAACGAGCGAGCCATCGCTATCTACGTGCCGCCACCTTACGATCCCACACAGCTCAAACTCGAGATATTTGCTGTTCCTGGCAAGGCATAGGGGGGCGTGATGGACTTGGTTTCCGACCTCACGAGCGAGTGCTTCAGTGCCATTGGCCGCCTGCGCGAGATTGAGGAGCCGGTGACATCCCCCGAGGCGGTGTACTCCCACCTGCAATCCTTCATTGAAACTCTCAAGGAACGTGCGCGCCGGGCTGGCCTTTCCGAGAAGGACACGCAGGACGTGGTGTACGCTCTCGTTGCTCTCACGGACGAGGTCGCCCTGCGTGCGCCTGAGTCACTGCGCGTCTACTGGTTGAACCAGCCTCTTCAACTCCATTACTTTCATGAGAATGCGGCTGGCGAGGGGTTCTTTGTCCGACTCGACAACCTGCTGGCGGACGGGCGGCGACCTGTACCTCTGCGTGTCTACCAGCTCTGCTTGTTGCTGGGGTTTCAAGGCAGGTATGGTTTTCCCGGTGGCGATGTCGAACTCATGCGCCTGGCTGAGACCGTGCGCAATCAGGTCGAACGAGACCAGGAGGTGCCCGACGCACTCTCGCCGGCAGGTGAGGCACCCGACGAGCCGCTGGTTCGCAGCGCCAGCCGAAATGTTCTGCTCTGGGTATCGCTCGGAATCTTCGCGGTGGCACTGGGCGCGTTCGTCGGTCTGAGGCTTTCATTCGATCACCAGGTTGGCGTCCTCGTCGGCCGGGTGGATGAGATCGCACCGTAGGGGTCAATTCGTGCTCAAATACATCGTTGGGCTCATTTTCATCGGGTTGACATGGGCGGCCGCTTTCGTGTTCCGTGGCGTGACGCCTCTAATCTGGGTGGCGATCACTGTCACTGTCGTGGTGGGCCTTGGACTCGCCATCCTTGACTTGGTCCGGGTGCTCGGGAACCGTCGTTCCTCGGCAGCGTTGGAACAGGGCCTAGCTGGCGAGGACTCGGCTGGCATGCGGCCCGACCAACAGGCCGAGATTGCTGCGATGCAGGCGGAATTCCAGAAAGCCCTGCGTAGTCTTAAGTCGTCGCGCCTGGGGCACAAGGGCGGTGATGTCCTCGGTGCCTTGCCTTGGTATGTGATCATCGGGCCGCCCGGGGCCGGCAAGACCACAGCGTTGAGGAGTTCGGGCTTGCCCTTCCCCCATGCCAAGGGCGGCCGAGTGCGGGGCGTGGGCGGAACCCGAAACTGCGACTGGTGGCTGACCAACGACGCCGTTATTTTGGATACGGCCGGCCGCTGGGCCACGCAGGAAGATGATCGCGAGGAATGGCTGGCGTTTCTTGACCTGCTTCACCAGACCCGGCCGCGCAAGCCGGTGAATGGCATCTTGGTCGCCGTGAGCTTGACGGATCTGCAGGGGGAGCCGGATGAGATTGCAGCCTTGTCCAAGGCCCTGCGTGAACGCGTCGACGAGGTCATAGGGCGATTGGAAATGGTACTGCCCGTGTACCTTCTGGTCACGAAGTGCGACCTCATACCCGGCTTCGTCGAGATGTTCGGCGACCTTCGCGACAAGGAGCGTGGTCAGATTTGGGGTTTCACGCTGCCTCTGCTGGCCACTGCGGACGAACGGATTGAGACGTTCGGTGGGTACCTGGAAGATCTGTGCGACGTCGCTGAGCTGAAGGCGGCGGTGCGAATACACGACGAGCGCCGGGTAGATGCTCGCTTTTCGATCTTCAAGTTCCCGCAACAGTTGGCGGCGCTGAAGCAAAGCCTGACCGAACTGGCGACCGACCTCTTTGCGGAGAACGTGTATCAGGACGCCCCCATTATGCGCGGTGTCTATTTCACCAGCGGCACGCAGGAGGGTCGTCCCGTCGACCGGATCATGAAGTCGATGGCGGAAGCCTTCGGCGTCTCGGGGCGGGCAGCCTCCGTTGCGGTCACCAAGCCCAAGAGCTACTTTCTGCGCGACCTCTTCACCAAGGTGGTGTTTCCCGACAAGGACATCGCCATCAGGAGCACCCGGGTGTTGATGCGCCAGCGAATCACGCGCCTGGCACTGACGGTTTGCGCGTTGGCGGTCGCTGCCGGGCTTTTCTTTTTGGCCGCGCGGTCGTATGGCACAAGCCGGGATTTCGTTCAGGAGGCGCGCCGATGTGTGGACAAGTTGGCGGCTGGCCGGAAAGACCAGGCGGCTGATTCTGTCCCGTCGGCTGCGACTCTAGAATCTATCGAGGCCATGGCCAAGAGCCTGTCCGAAGACGGCGAAGGTTCGGTTCTCTTCCCGACTGCGCCCGCCAACAAGAGCCTGCGTTCAGCCATCGAACGCCTCATCGTGCGTCCGATCTTGCGTGCGGATGTGGCCAAGGCCTCGGTTGTGGGCCGGCTCCTGCCAGCGGAATTGATGGATGCTCTCGTTCTGCACCTGCTTCTCACCGAGAACAAACAACCCGACGAACCGACGCCTCGAACTGCGCGGTGGGCTGACGCGGTCAAGCTCGCAGGACAGAAAGCGGCTGCTCGATGGGAGAGTCTCGCGGGGGCCGTGCCGGCGTCGCGGGCTCCGCGCGTGGTGGAGACTCTGGTGCGTTACTATGCGGCTGGCATCCAGGATCCCGGCGATCTTATTGATCGGGATCGGAAGTTCGTAGGTGCAGCCCGCGCCATTCTTGTTGGGGCGGGCGACGATCCATTGGCCGAGTTGATCAACGACCCGGCTATGCCACGCGATCTCAAATTGGTAGACGTGCTGGGTGGCGCGGTCGTCTTCTTCCAGGTCGAGGAAGGACAGAAGCGGCCCGGGACTGTGGTGCGCGGCGCTTTCACTCCAGCCGGCTATCGGGTCGTCAAGCAGCGACTGGAGCAGTTGCAGAAAGCCCAGGATGTTGAGGAGGATGCGTGGATTCTCGGCAAAGAGCGCAAGGCCAAGGATGCGAGGGCCGTTGCACGAATTCGCACGGACTACTTCGCCCAATACGTCGGCGCATGGAAGGCGTTCCTGCTGACCCTGGCCGTGCGTGAGCCAGCCAACCTGGAACAGGCCCGCGCGCTTGGCAAGCGGCTCGCGCTGGAAAAGCCGTTCGAGACCATTTGGCGCAATCTGGGCGAGAGTCTGAACCTGAACCTCAAAGACGAATCGCTGGCGGGCAAGGCCCTTGGCATGCTCAAGGGTGCGGCGGACAAAGCGGGCGCTCCGGCTGGCAGCACGGACAGCTTGGAGAGCCAGGATCCAGGTGCAAAACAGGTGGCGGCCGAGTTCGACGGTCTTCTGCGTTTTGGGTCGGTGAAGCCGAGCGGCTTTGATCAATACAACCAGATCATTGGGGAAATCACGACGGCCATGGGCGAGCAGGGCACGCCTGATGCGAAGGCATTCCAGGCGGCGTTGAGGACCCAGCGCGCCGCCCTGTCGGGCCTGATAGGGCGCTACAACGACCGGGGCTGGGAACAGGGCCTCTTGGAGCGGATTCTCATGCCACCCCTGCGCGGGGCAGAGGTGGCCATCGTGGGGGCGAGCGCGGAGTTGGCCAACCGAAAGTGGTGCGAGACTGTGGTGGTGGCCTACGACGAGCTTCTGGCGGGAAAGTTCCCTTTTGTTGCCGGCAAGGCGACCGGCGAGGCGCGCTTGGCTGATGTGGAGAAGTTCTTCCAGCCGACAGGCGGTGTCCTATGGCAGTACTTCACGGACTCGCTGCAGGCCGATATTGAACGAACGGGCTCCGTTTTCCGGGTCAAGGAGGGGGCCTCGGTTCGGTACAAGGACGACTTTCTCAAGTTTTGGCCGCGCGCTCAGGACATGTCGAGCCGGCTCTTCGCCAAGGATCCAGCGAAACTCGGCATGCCTGTCGATGTCCTGATTCGCCCGTCCACCCAATATTCGAAGATCGTCCTCGACACTGGGAACAAGAAAGCGGTGGGTCTCAACGCGATGGAGCGCTGGGATCAGATCCTTTGGCCTTCAAGGCGCGCGCTCGTTCGCCTGTACGTCAAGTCGGACGAAGTGGAATCGCTCGGCCCCCGCGAGGACGGTGATTGGGCTTTGTTTCACCTGCTGGGTCAGGGCACGAATCCAAGCAGAAACAGCGAGGTGCTCTCGCTTTCGTTCTCGCCTACGCTCGGCCAGGGCAAGGTGCAGATCGACTTCAAGCCCGACACCCTACGCGACATGTTTGCGCGTTTTGTGCTTCCACGCAGCATTACTCCCGGGGCTGCCTCGTGTCGCAAGTAACGATGGCGGGATCGTCCGCGGTTGGGTTCTTTGGGAAGATTCCCTCTGAGCGCGACTTCGTCCGTGTCAACGCCGGCGCATTTTTGCGAGCCGGTCTAGACCGCTGGTTTCAAGAGGGTGTGGAGCTGATAAAGAGCGAGCACACCCAGGTGCCCGCTGAACCAACGCGTTTCTTTCTGGTTCCGGCTGCGGGCCATGCGCCCTTCGCTGGCGTGTTCGCTCCCGGGGCGGATGCAGTGGGCCGCGCCTTCCCCGTCGTCATCTTCGCGGTTCTGGATTCACCTTCGGCCTGGAGAGATTTTTCTCTTCTTCCTGCGCAACTCGCATCTTTTGGGGATGCCAGCGCAGGACTGGCCTTGGCTGCACAAGAGATCGCCACGGCCCGTTTGGCGGCTGAGGTTTCTGCCTTGGCGTCTACCTTGCGATCGACTGCCCCGCCTCCCGATCTGAATGCGCTTCTGCTGCGGTCGAACTCCTCCGAACTTTGTGCTGCTCTGGGCGGGCCACCCGATGCTGCGGCCTACGCGCTCACGACGGTCATCGCGGCCTGCTCTCGGACCAATGCTCAACCGCCGGAGTCCGCCGGCCGCATCCTCGTCCTTGACGGCCCAGCCCCGACCGACGGACTGAGGGCTTTCTGGCTGGAACTCGTGCGTCGGCACCTGGGCGCCAAGGGTCAGATTCCGTCAGCCCTCTGGACGCGCGACACGGGGCGTCTTCTCATCGCGCTTGGGCCAGCCCCGAGCCTGATGCTTCCGTACTTGGCCGACCCCGACCACAAGGGCACCCGCCGATGGCCGCTGCGAACCTCCAGCCAGCCAGCGCGCACCGCAGCGTTAGAGAAGCTCTCACCAGACCAGCGGCAGGTTCTGGTGGCGCAGGACGTATCGTTGGACAACGTCCTCTCTGCATTTTCCGGCCCCCATTTTCAATAGCGCTTATCGTCAAATCCAAATCCAAATCCAAATCTTGACAGACTCATCGCGTTGTAGGCTAATTGGGCCTGGTTGTGGTGATGGTCATGGACACTTCTCCCAAAGACGTCGAATCTCTCCTTCTGCCGGTCGCTGGCTCAGATCCTTGCGGGGCTGACCTTGAGTACGATCCTGCGTTCCTGGATTTGGATCGTTTGGTGCAGGGCAAGGCCGAGCAACAGATTGGGAAGACGGTGGTGGCGGCCGAGGAGCCTGAGTGGCCCGCCGTGGCCAGGGCGGCCGCCGCGCTCATGACAAGAACCAAGGATCTCCGGATCGCTTTACACCTGACTCGGGCCTGGTTCCGTACCGAAGGGTTCGCGGGTCTGCGCGATGGACTGGCCCTACTGCGCGGGCTAGTCGAGCGCTACTGGGAAAGGTTCTATCCTCGGCTGGATCCCGATGAGGGGAACGACCCCACGTTCCGGATCAATATCCTCATGGGGCTGTGCGATCCCGCGGCAATCACGGATCGGTTCCGCACGATCCCCTTGGTGGCGGCCCGCTCGTTTGGCCGATTCAGTATGCGGGATCTCGCTGTGGCGTCGGGTGAGCTTCCTGCCCAGGAAGGCGTAGAGCCGCCCAAGAGTCCAGCGATTGATGGGGCTTTTGCCGAATGCCCGGTCGCGGATCTGCAGGCAACGGCGCAGACGCTGCGCGAGATTCTCGATCATCTGGCTGCGCTTGAGGCGTCCGTCGGGGCCCGAGTGGGTGCGGCTCAATCGCCCAGTTTTGCTAAGTTGTCCGGACTGGTTGGCCAGGCTCACAGGATCCTGGCGGCTCGACTCGACCGGCGTGGCGTGACGGCTGCGCCGCTGCCCAGTGCCTCGCCCGGCGATGCGACGGTTGCTCAACCCGAGGCGCAGCTACCGGTTGTGGTGCCAGGTACGATCACGTCTCGGGAAGACGTGGTTCGGCTTCTCGAGCGGATGTGCGAGTACTACGAGAGAAACGAACCTTCGAGTCCGGTTCCGCTATTGCTCAAAAGATGCAAGCGGTTGGTCTCGGCGAATTTTTTGGATATCGTCCGTGACGTCGCGTCCAACGCCGTTGACCAAGTGGAGAAGTTGTGCGGTCCACAAGAATAGATGGTCACGCGACGATCGCCAGAAATCTGGCGGTTCCGACAAATCTGATGTAGGTGCATATCATGAGCAACAGCGGACAGAAGTTCATAGCGCGGAATCGTGCCCCACGTGTCCAGATCGAATACGACGTGGAGCTCTACGGTTCGGAGAAGAAGGTCCAACTTCCCTTCGTGATGGGGGTGATGTCTGATCTCTCCGGTAATCCCAAAGAGCCGCTGCCTCCGGTTGCCGATCGGAAATACGCCGAGTTTTCGGTCGACAACTTCGACGATCGGCTCAAGGCGATTCAGCCGCGCGTAGCCTGCCAGGTGCCGAACACCCTGACCGGCGAAGGAAGCATGGGAGTCGATCTCACCTTCGAAAGCATGGATGACTTCTCTCCTGCGGCCATTGCGCAGAAGGTGGAGCCGCTTAGAAAGCTCCTGGAGGCTCGACAGCAGCTGTCAAATCTTGTTTCCTATATGGATGGGCGGACTGGGGCCGAGGACCTGATTGCAAACGCCTTGCGCGATCCGGCCTTGCTGCAAGCGCTCGCTTCGGCGCCCAAGGCCGAAGATAGCAAGCCAGACACGGGAAAGGACAAGTGAGATTTTTCCATGGCTGATGCGAAGCAAGAAACACAGGCTGAAGCTGGCGCAACAACTGCGCAGGTTTCCGAATTCGACGTCCTGCTCAACAAGGAATTTAGGCCGCAGACCGATACCGCCAAGCGAGAGGTTGAGGGCGCTGTGCGGACCCTCGCGCAGCAGGCCTTGGCCAGCACCCAGCTCATTTCCAACGATGTCGTTCAGTCTATTCAGGCGATGATCGCCCAGATCGACAAGAAGATGAGCGATCAGATAAACCAGCTCATGCATCACCCCGAATTCCAGAAGCTGGAAAGCGCCTGGCGTGGACTGCACTATCTCGTCACGAACAGCGAGACCGACGACCAGCTCAAGATTCGGGTTCTCAACGTCTCCAAGAAGGAATTGCACAAGACCCTCAAGCGCTACAAGGGGGCGGCCTGGGACCAAAGCCCGATTTTCAAAAAGCTCTATGAGGAGGAGTACGGAACCCTCGGAGGGGAACCCTTTGGGTGTTTGGTGGGCGACTACTACTTCGATCATGGTCCCCAGGACGTTGAATTGTTGGGCGAGATGGCCAAAATCTCGGCGGCCGCGCACGCTCCCTTCCTTGCGGCGGCGTCGCCAACCGTTTTTCAGATGGAGTCTTGGCAGGAACTGAGCAACCCACGCGACCTGACCAAGATATTCCAAGTTCCCGAGTATGCCGGATGGCGATCGCTGCGCGAAAGCGAAGATGCTCGCTACATCGGACTCTGCATGCCGCGCTTTCTTGCCCGGCGTCCCTACGGGGCCAAGACGAACCCGGTTGAGGCGTTCGACTTCGAGGAAGACGCAAACGGACCCGACGTCAACAAGTACACTTGGGCGAATTCAGCCTACGCCATGGCGGTGAACATAAACCGCTCGTACAAGGCGTACGGCTGGTGCTCGCGCATTCGTGGTATCGAATCGGGCGGTTCCGTGGAGGGCTTGCCCACACACACCTTCCCCACCGATGACGGCGGGGTTGACATGCGCTGCCCAACCGAGATTGCCATAAGCGACCGGCGCGAAGCCGAACTGGCCAAGAACGGCTTCATGCCTCTGGTGTACAAGAAGAACACTGACTTCGCTGCTTTCATCGGGGCGCAGTCCCTGCAGAAGCCGGCAGAGTACCAAGACCCCGACGCCACGGCTAACGCCGCCTTGGCCGCGCGCCTGCCCTATCTGTTCGCCACCTGCCGCTTTGCCCACTACTTGAAGTGCATCGTCCGCGACAAGATCGGATCCTTCAAGGAGCATGCTGACATGCAGCAATGGCTGCAAAGTTGGATCATGCAATACGTGGACGGCGACCCCGCGCATTCCAATGATTCGGTAAAGGCGCGCAAGCCGCTTGCGGCTGCTCAGGTTATCGTCGAGCCAGTTGAGGGCAATCCTGGGTACTACTCGTCCAAGTTTTTCTTGCGTCCCCACTACCAGCTCGAAGGGCTCACGGTGTCACTGCGACTGGTGTCAAAGCTTCCGTCAGCTAAGGGGGGGTGATTTTCACCCTAATCAACAACAATTTGCATTTTGGAAATCTAGGAAGGAGTTAGGAGTATGGCGCATACTATCACAGTGAATGTCGGAGGTATCCCGGGTGACTCGGTGGGCGTTGATCCGGATCCTAAGCAGACGATCGGGAAGGTGAAGGTCCACGCGGGGGAAATCGATGCAACGTCGTGGAGCTGGGGTGTCGCCCAGACGTCCAAGGCGAGCGCGGGAGGGAGCACGAGCACGCCCGACGTGAGCGATCTGACCATAATTAAGTTCGTGGACTCGTCGACGCCGAAACTGTTCTCTGCGTGCCACAGTGCCACCCAACTAGTAGGGGCGGACAAGCCCGTGGACGGCAAGCCAGTTGGCGTTGTCGTGACTCTTTTCAGGAACGACAACGGCAAGAACCTGGCGTACATGACCATCAAATTGTGTGGAAAGGTGATTGTTTCGTCCGTCACGACTGGAGATGCTGGCGCGGACGACAGGTACACCGAGATCGTAACCTTCAATTTCACTCAGGCTGTGATCGGGTACCAGAAGACCTTCGATGGCCCGGTGGCTGAAACTCCCCTCAATATTGCATAGCCGCGTCTAGCGTCTAGGCACTGCGCTATGGCTGAATTGACGCCAAAAGAGCGACTTCAGCCCTCTCTGCTCGATCGGCTAACTGATGACGATCCCGAACGGGCGATAGAATCACGCGAAGCGCGGGTTCTGTCGCCCGCTCGATTGAGAGAGTGTGTCCGCCGTGATTTGGCCTGGCTTTTCAATACGACGCACATGGAGGCACTGCAGGATTTTGACGACTTCCCTCTGGTCGCGCACTCGGTGCTGAACTATGGCGTGCCCGATCTTGCAGGTCGGACCGCTGCCAGTCTGCCCACCGCCCAATTGGAGCAGATGATCCGTCAGGCCATTGTCGACTTTGAACCTCGACTCGATCGGAATTCGGTGCGTGTACGGCTTGTCCTGGACAAGGACAGAATGGGCCACAATGCTCTGACCTTTGATGTGGAGGCGGAGTTGTGGGCCCAGCCGCTGCCGCTGCACTTGTTCTTGCGAACCGCGGTTGATCTGGAGGCTGGCAAGGTCGAAGTGACCGACCAGGGTGGCAAGGGGAGATCCTGATGGACCCCCGGTTGCTCGGCTACTACAACCGCGAACTACAGTATCTGCGCGAGATGGGGGGAGAGTTTGCGCGCGAGTTCCCCAAGATCGCGGGCCGTCTTGGGTTGGAGTCGCTCGAGTGTTCAGACCCCTACGTGGAGCGTCTACTCGAGTCGTTCGCTTTTTTGGCTGCGCGGGTCCAGCTCAAGCTCGACGCCGAGTTTCCGCGCTTCAGCCAGCACCTGCTTGAGATGGTCTACCCTCACTACCTCGCGCCCACGCCGTCGATGGCTGTGCTGGAGCTGCAACCCAATCTGGCTGAGGGCGCCCTGGCCGACGGGTTTCATGTCGCGCGTGGGGCGGTCTTGCGTGCCCTCAGCGGTCGGGCAGGCGAGACCGCCTGCGAGTATCGGACGGCTCACGACGTGACCCTATGGCCGCTGGAGCTTGTGGGCGCCGAGTACACGTCTTTCTTGGCGGACCTCGGCTCGCTTCGTCTTCCCAGGAAGGGCAAGGCCGCCCTGCGGTTGCGGCTGCGCGCCGCAGGCGGGTTGACTATGGACCGCCTGGCGATTCGGAACTTGCCGGTTTTTCTCCGCGGCGGCGACGAAATCGCCATGCGCCTCTACGAGTTGCTCATGGCCCACACGGTGGCGCTGGTTGCGGTCCCGGGAGGTTCCGGCCGCCGCGAAAGTCGGGTCATGGTCGATGCCGGAGTGGGCGCCCTTGGGTTTGAGGATGATCAGGCGCTGCTGCCCTATGGCCCACGGTGCTTTCAGGGTTATCGGCTGCTGCAGGAGTACTTTGCGTTTCCCAGTCGTTTTCTGTTCTTCAATCTCCAAGGGCTAGCCGATGCTGCGCGCTCCTGCTCCGACTCGGAAATAGAGATCGTCATTGTCTTCGACACCCAGGACCCGCGCCTCGAGAAGGCGGTCGGCATCGCTCAGTTCGCGCTCTTTTGCACGCCCGCGATCAACCTGTTCCCTCGACGGGCCGATCGCATCCACCTGACCACGAGCGTGAACGAGTACCACGTGGTTCCCGACCGCACTCGGCCCATGGACTTTGAGGTTCACTCAGTGGCCGAGGTGGTGGGATATGGCAGCGGCGCCGACGAAAAACAGGTCTTCCTTCCCTTCTACGCGACCAGTGACCAGTCGCCGGTGGACGGCACCGCCTACTACACCATCGATCGCCAGCCACGCCTGCTCTCGAGCAAGCAGCGTGTCGAGGGGGCTCGTTCGAGCTACGTCGGCAGCGAGGTCTTTCTAGCGTTGGTGGATCCCGACGAGGCACCTTTCCGAACACAGATGAAACAACTTGCAGTCACGGTGACCTGCACGAACCGCGATCTGCCGCTGCACCTACCCATCGGCCAGGGCGCGGGCGATTTTTCGCTGGAGTCCGGCGCTCCCGTGCTGGCGATCCGTTGCGTGGCGGGACCCACCGCGCCGCGACCCTCGCACGCTCACGGGGACACGACCTGGCGATTGATTAGCCACCTGTCTTTAAACTATTTGTCGCTTACCGATGCACAGGACGGTGGCGGTGCGTCGGCCCTGCGTGAGCTGCTTTTGCTCTACGGCGATTCCGGCGATAGCGTGACCCGCCGCCAGGTCGAGGGCGTCCGCTCCGTGACGTCCAAGTGTGTGACCAGACGGCTGCCGTTCCCGGGACCGGCGGCCTTCGGTCGTGGTATCGAAGTGGCGGTCGCGTGCGACGAAACGGCGTTCGAGGGCATGGGTGTTTTCCTTCTTGGCGCCGTGTTGGACAGGTTTTTCGCCAAGTACGTGTCCATCAACTCTTTCACCGAGACTGCGCTCCAGACCGTGCAGCGTGGGGAAATCGCGCGATGGCCAGCCAGGATCGGACGGCGTTCCCTCATTTGACAAGGGAATCGTCGAATGGTTCCTCGGCGCGGCCGATGATTCCGCCTGCCGAATCCGCTGGTGGCGCGAAGTTTTTGCGAGCACTGGAAAGGGCGCCCTATCGTTTCGACTTCTTCGAAACACTGCGGCGGTTCGAATGCGTCCATCCGGCGAGCAGCCGCCTGGGTCGAGCCCCGCGTCCTGTCGACGAGCCCATCCGGCTGGCACAGGAACCGTCTCTTGGATTTGCCCCGTCGGCAGTGGCCTCCTTCACACCGCCGGCATTCGGCCGGCCCGCGCGTCTCGGGGTTCATTTTCTCGGGCTGCTGGGGCCCAACGGGCCGTTGCCTCTGCACCTGACCGAGTACGCGCGAGATCGTTCGCGCAATGCGGGTGACTTCGCACTCGTCCGTTTTCTGGACGTTTTTCACCATAGAATTCTCTCTCTCTTCTATCGCGCCTGGGCTGACTCTCAGCCCACCGTCAGTCTTGACCGGCCGAAAGAGGACCGTTTTGCGACCTATCTGGGATCCCTGCTCGGCCTGGGAACGCCATCGGTTCGCAACCGCGATGAATTCCCGGATCGTGCCAAGCTGTATTTCGCCGGTCGCTTTGCCGCCCAGCCGCGCAACTGTGAAGGCCTGACCGCGATCGTGGGTGCTTTCTTTAACTTGCCCGTCAAGGTGGAAGAGTTTGCCGGGGAATGGTTGGCGTTGCCGCGAGAAGCGCGTTGGCGGCTCGGCCGTTCCTCACAAGCCGGTGCCCTGGGCCAAAGCACGGTGGCCGGCGCTCGGACCTGGCAACGCCAAAGCAAGTTCCGCATTGTATTCGGCCCACTTGGGGAGGACGATTTCCAGAGCCTGCTGCCGGGCGGAACCAGGCTTCGGCGTTTGGTGGCGCTCGTGCGCAACTACACTGGAGATTCACTGAATTGGGACGTGCGCCTTCATCTGGCAACGGGCGTGCGCAGGCCCTTCCATCTGGGGCAATCGTCGTGGCTAGGCTGGAACGCGTGGCTGGGGCGGTGTCCGCAAGGCGCGCGAAGGCAAGATGTGATACTCAATCCCCTGCAAGGAAACGCGGCGCAGACCGCACCGGCCGGTGAATCCTTTCCAACGGACGAAGCCTGACGAACAGGAGGACGATAGAGGATGTCTGAAATCACGCGTGTTTCTCTTTTTGGTAAGCTCAACGGCCTGGCCTACAAGGCTATCGAAAGTGCCACCGTTTTCTGCAAGCTGCGGGGCAATCCGTATGTGGAGTTGGTCCACTGGTTCAACCAGATCCTGCAACTGCCTGACTCAGACCTGCACCACATCGTGCGGGAGTTTCGCATCGAGCCCTCCCGGCTGGCGCGTGATATGACGGCAGCCCTGGACCAGCTTCCGCGCGGGGCCACATCGATTTCCGATCTGTCCTCCCATATTGAGGAGGCGGTCGAGCGCGGCTGGGTGTTCGGCACCCTCCTTTTCGGTGAGTCGCAGGTGCGGATCGGGCATCTGGTGGTGGGAATCCTGAAGACGCCCGGTCTAAGAAACGCGCTTTCCGCTATGTCGCGCGAGTTCGACAAAGTGAAGATTGAAGATTTGAGCGAGCGTTTTAATGCCATCGTGAAGGGCTCGCCCGAGGAGACCATGAGCGCTCGTGACGGGTTCCAGATCGGCGGGGGCGCCGCACCTGGGGAGGCCAGCGGAGCTATGGCCCCGGCTGCTATGGGCAAGCAGGAGGCCCTGCACAAGTACTCAGTGGACCTGACGGAGAGGGCGCGGAAGGGGGAGATGGATCCGATCGTGGGGCGCGACGAGGAGATTCGGCAGATCGTCGACATTCTCATGCGGCGACGGCAGAACAATCCCATCCTCACCGGCGAGGCCGGCGTGGGCAAGACCGCTGTGGTCGAGGGATTTGCCCAGCGTATTGCCAGCGGCGACGTCCCGCCGCCCTTGAAGGACGTGTCGCTCCGGTCGTTGGATATTGGCCTCTTGCAGGCTGGCGCCAGCATGAAGGGCGAGTTCGAGAATCGTCTGCGCCAGGTCATCGACGAGGTTCAATCGTCGCCCCAACCCATCATTTTGTTCATCGACGAGGCCCACACTTTGATTGGGGCAGGTGGCGCGGCTGGCACGGGCGACGCGGCCAACCTGCTCAAGCCAGCTCTGGCCCGGGGCAAGCTGCGCACCATCGCGGCCACCACCTGGGCCGAGTACAAAAAGCACATTGAAAAGGATCCGGCGCTCACGCGGCGATTCCAGGTTGTGCAGGTGGGCGAACCTGACGAGACCAAGGCGTTGCTCATGATGCGAGGGACGGCAGCCGCTCTTGAGAAGCATCACCGTGTTCTCGTGTTGGACGAGGCGCTGGAGGCGGCGGTCAAGCTGTCTCACCGCTATATCCCGGCCCGTCAGTTGCCCGACAAGGCGGTCAGTCTGCTCGATACGTCTTGCGCCCGGGTGGCCATCAGCCAGCACGCGGTGCCGGCGGAAGTCGACGACAGCCGCCGTTGCATCCAGGCCCTGGACACTGAACTTGAGATCATTCGTCGAGAGAAGTCCCTGGGCATCGGCGACGCCGCGAGCCGAGAGACGGTGGCTCAGGAGAAGCTGGACGCAGAGAAGCAGCGCCTGGCTGGCCTAGAAGAGCGCTGGGCCGCGGAAAAGAAGCTGGTCGACGAGATCCTTGAGCTGCGCGGCAAGCTGCGCGCGCAGAACGGGAAGGTGGACGGAGCAGAGGCGGGCAAGGGCGCGACGGGCGAGCAGAAGTCGCCCCCCGTCCCGGCGGCAGCCTCGGCGCCAGCGGTCACCGATCCGGCCGAGCGCGCTGCCTGGCTCAACAGTCTTCACACGGCGCAGGACGCGCTGACCAAACTGCAAGGCGAGCAACCCCTCATCTTGCCGACCGTCGATCAACAGGCGGTGGCCTCGGTGGTCGGGGATTGGACCGGGATCCCGGTTGGCCGCATGGTCAAGAATGAAATCGAAACCGTCTTGAAGCTGGCCGACACGCTTGGGCAACGGGTGATTGGCCAAGACCACGCTCTGGAAATGATTGCCAGCCGGATCATGACCTCGCGTGCGGGGATCGAGAATCCCAACAAGCCCATCGGCGTGTTCATGCTGGCGGGGCCATCGGGCGTCGGCAAAACGGAAACGGCGCTCGCCTTGGCCGAGACCCTTTACGGCGGCGAGCAAAACGCCATCACCATCAACATGAGCGAGTTCCAGGAAGCGCATACCGTGTCGACCCTCAAGGGCTCGCCTCCTGGCTACGTCGGATACGGCGAGGGCGGCGTGCTGACCGAGGCGGTTCGGCGCCGTCCCTACAGCGTGGTGTTGCTCGACGAGGTGGAGAAGGCCCACTCTGACGTGCACGAGATCTTCTTCCAGGTTTTTGACAAGGGCTGGATGGAAGACGGCGAGGGCCGGGTCATCGACTTCAAAAACACCCTGATCATCCTGACCACCAATGTGGGCAGCGACCTTATCCTGCATGTGTGCAAAGATCCCAAGGCGCAGCCCCATCCCGACGACATTGCCCAGGCGCTGCGCAAGCCATTACTGAAGACCTTCCCCGCCGCCCTCCTGGGTCGTATGGTCACCATTCCCTACTATCCACTGGACGATGAGATGATCGGCAACATCGCGCGCTTGCAACTGGGCCGCATTGCCAAGCGCGTGCAGCAGAGCCACAAGATTCCGTTCACCTTCAGCGATGAAGTGGTCAAGTTGGTGGTAAGCCGCTGCACGGAGTTGGAGAGCGGGGGTCGCATGATCGACTCGATTCTGACAAACACCCTGTTACCCCGGGTGAGTCAGGAACTGCTCACCCGCATGATGGAAGGAAAGCCGGTCACTCGTGTCGCGATCACAGTGAAGGACGGCGACTTCGACTATGATTTTGATGACTCGTCCGAGCCGGCCCCATAGGTATTATCAACTGGCGACGGATTGATCAGCGGGCTTGCTTGGGTAGTCGGGCCCACCAGATCAACAGGGGCGCCGCACAGTACGACGTCAGGGCGAGGAGACTGACAAAGAACACCGAATCGTTCCAGATGAAGGGCAATGCGGCCGGATCTTGGTCGAACGCCGAGACCGAGCCCAAATGCACCAAGGCCGGCCAACGGACGGCGACCAAGGCCACTGTGGCGGCAAGGATCCCGACATAGAGCACACGCAGGCGGCGTCGCGCCCCGGACAGAACCCACCGAAAGCCGAGCCAGTTGCCGAACCAAGCGCCCGCGGCCAGGAGAAATAGGAAGGCGCCAAACAGGGCCGCGTGAAAAGGGGAGTCAGCGGCATTAGCGAAGGCTGGATTCAAGTACTGACTTTCCCAGCCTGGCCAGGCCAACATGAAGAGAGTGGCCGAGGGGCCGAGAAAGAGCGCGGGGTAGAGCAACACGCGGTGGCGAAAGCGCGCGTAGATGTCGCTGCTGGCGAAGGATTGGGCGTCCGTCGCGCGGGTAATCACAGGCGCCGCAAGATCGGCGTAGAGAGCGCCAATGGCGAAACAGGCCTGGATATCCGTGACGATCATGTTGCCTTTCCTTTTGGGCACTAGTGAAGTTCCCACTCGCGGTCGCTGTCCAGGGGCTTGCTGCCTGCGCGCCGGCGCTCGCCCGCCCGGGCTGATGGCTTCTGCAAAGTCGTCGCGGCAGGCGCTGCCCTGTGGGCCGGCTGGACGGCCACCGACGGAGCCAGTGCAACGCCGGAATCAGGCGGAAGAGTCGCGGGCAGCGCCACAGGTTCCCTTGCCGGTGGGGGTGGCGTGACAGGCTGCGCGGCCGTCGGCCCTGCAGAAGCGCCCACGTCTTCACTGCGAGTCGGGCCCGCGCCAGGGCGCAGAAGCAGAAAAAGCGCAAGCCCCACCCCGATCGCGGCCCCCGCCGCCACGATGGGCCAGCGTCGAGGTCGCGCGACTTGCAGCGGTTCCTCGTCGCCAGCCGATGCCTCCAACTCGCCCGTGGTCCGCGAAAACGTGGTAAGCGCCGGGACCGCGGCGCCCGCATCGCTGTCTGCCCCAGCCCGCGCTGCAACTGCGGGCAGCCCATCCGACGCCTTGGCGAAGCCAATCCCGGTAACGACGCCTTCGCCGAGCAATGAGCTGACGAACGCGCCGATGTTGTCAAAGCGCTCGGCGCGGTCCTTGGCTAGGGCGCGCATGACGGCGGCCTCCACATGCGGTGGGGCATCGGCCAGACGCATGGGCGTGGGCGGCATCGTGATCTGCATGACCAACAGCTCTGTCCCAGACGCCGCCACGAACGGGGGCTTTCCCGAAAGCGCCTCGTACATGATCACGCCGAACGAGTAGACGTCGGACCGCAAATCGACGTCCGCGCTGTCCTTGCATTGCTCGGGCGACATGTACGCCGGGCTGCCCATGATGAACCCGGTTTGCGTCTGCATCGTCCGGCCTGCCGAGGCGCCGCGTTTGATCTTGGCAATGCCGAAATCCAAGATCTTGACCCGGGTGGCGCCCGCCGCGTTTGCATCGGGAACCAGAAACAGATTTTCGGGCTTCAAATCTCTATGCACGATGCCGGCCGCATGGGCAGCGGCCAGGGCCGAACCCGCCTGACGGGCGACATCCAATGCAGACGCCAGGTCCAGACACCCTCCGTCAGTCAGGCGCTTCTGCAGCGAGATCCCTTCCAGAAACTCCATCAGGATGTAGGGCGCACCCTCTGGCGTCAGGCCAGCGTCGAAGATTTCTATGATGTTGGGATGACAGATGGCACTGGCGGCCCTGGCTTCGTTGAGGAAGCGCCGGACCAACTCCGGGTCCTGGGCCAGGGCCGCATGCAGGACCTTGACGGCCGCGCGGCGTTCAAGCAGCGGGTTTTCGGCCAGATACACCTCTCCGAAGCCGCCCTCGCCCAGCAGTCGGACGATGCGATAGTTGCCAAAAACTCGGCCGGCCTGCAGCGCCATGGGTTCGAGCGGTCAATGGTACTCCGGGCCGCAGTGGGGACAACCAGATTTCTACCCGCCGACAGGCTTCTCCCTGTGACCTCTACTGGATTCGCGGCATCTAACTGCCTTGTCCTTCGCCTGTTTTGTCGCCGGGCTGAGGCAGGATCCTTTTCACCAAAAACTGGAATAGACTCCGACGCGAGGACCGCTTGCATCCACGAGACCGCTTCTGGCGAATAGTTCTGCCCATCGGCACGATCGCAGTCTTGTCGACGCTGCTGGCAGTGGGCTACGCCACCGAGCCGGATCGATTTGCCAGGGGCTATTCCCCGAGGCAACCCATAGCCTTCTCGCACCGGCTGCACGCGGGCGACAACCACATTGCTTGCCTGTACTGCCACACCGGCGCCGAGCGCTCGCGCCACGCCGGGGTTCCCGCGGTGCAGACCTGCATGAATTGCCACACGGTCACCCGCACCGACAAGCCTGACATCCAGCGCGTGGCCGCGGCTTTCAAGGCCGACCAATCCATCGAATGGCAGCGCGTCTACACCCTGCCCGACCACGTGTACTTCGACCACCGGCCGCACGTCGGGGCCGGCGTCGCCTGCCAGACCTGCCACGGCGAAGTGCAGACGATGGAGCAGATCTCGCGCGAGATGCTCATGCGTATGGGCACGTGCCTGGCCTGCCACCGCGACCCGCACGAGTCCGTGCCAGCGGGCTCGAAGATCACGTCAGCACCCACCAACTGTTTCGCGTGCCACCGATGAAATCAGACACGCCCTCTCGTCATCTGCCCCTGCTCGACGCCAGCGACGCGGCCGACGGAGTTTCCCGCCGGCGCTTTTTGACCCTGCTCGGTGCTTCGGCCGCCCTGGCAACTGGCGCGGGCTGCAAGCTGACGCGCAATCGTTCGGTGGTTCCCTACACCAGGAAACAGGAAGAGATCATTCCCGGCGTGGCCAACTACTACGCCAGCACCTTTCAAGAGGGTGAAATTGCGTACCCTGTGCTGGTCAAGGCGCGCGAGGGTCGCCCGATTCACGTCGAGGGCAACGCGGAGCACCCGCTTTATCGGGGCAAGACCAGTTTTCACGCCACCGCCGATCTGCTCGGGCTCTACGATCCCGATCGCCTGCGCGGCCCGCTCATCAACGATCGGCCGGGCACCTGGAAGGCAGCGGTTGAACAGCTTGTGCGCGCTCTCAAGGATGCGACCAACCAGCGCAAGGGCATCGCTCTGGTCACGCCGGCGGTGCTATCGCCGACGCGCCAGGCGCTCATCGCGCGCCTGACCGAGGCTTGGCCTTCCCTGCGCCACTTTCCCTGGGAGCCCGCCGCCGATCACCAGGAGCGCCAGGCCCAGCGCGAGTTGCTCGGCACAATCAGGCTGCCCCAGCATCGCTTCGAGCGGGTCCAAACCATCCTTGCGCTGGAAGCCGATTTTCTGGGAACCATGGGCGATACGGTTGCGGCCATTGCCGGCTTTTCGTCCATGCGCCGACCGGCCTATTTCGTTGCCCCCATGAATCGCCTGTACGCGCTTGAGGGCGGCATGAGTCTGACCGGCAGCCGGGCCGATGTGCGCATTCCGATCCGGCCGTCGGCGTTGGCCCGCATCGCCTTTGGCTTGGTCCATGCGGTTCATCGGCAGGGCGGGCGTGCCTTGCCCGAGGGCCTGGCGGCTTCTGCCCTGGAGCCTTTCGCGCTCGACCGCCTCCCAGAGGCCAAGCCGTTCGCCAAAGAATTCGACGTTCTGGTGAAGGATCTGTGTTCAGGTGGCGATCGATCCCTGGTCCTGGCCGGCCCCGCAGCCTCGGCCGAGGCCCACGCCGCTTGCCTCATCTTGAACCGCATGCTCGAAGCCGAGGACGCGGTTGCCGATGACGCGCCGGTTGCGCCCGCGCTGACCACGCCCGATGAATTCAAGGCCCTGGTCGCTGACATGACGGCGGGTCAGTTCGCAGTGGCGGTGTTCTGGGACGTGAACCCTGCCTACGACATTCCACAGTCGGGCGACGGCGATGTCGACACCTGGCGGGCCGCGATGGCCAAGGTTCCCCTGCGGGTTCGCATGGGGCTGCATCAGGATGAAACCGCGGCCACGTGCAACCTGATTCTGCCCTCCAACCATTGGCTCGAAAGCTGGAACGACTTTGAAACCAGGGGCGACCTGCTCACTTTGCAGCAGCCGGTTGTGGCACCGCTTTACGATACCCTGCAAGGCGAGGAGATCTTCCTGCGCTGCCTGGCCGAAAGCGGCCGCCCGGCGGCGACGACATACCTCGATCTGGTCAAGCGACGCTGGCAAGAGGAAGTCGCGCCTAAGGCCAGTCCCATCGCTTTCGCGCGCTTTTGGAACGTCTGCCTGCACGACGGCCTGTACCGCCAGCGGCCCAAGCCGCTCGCTGCCCGCAAGCTCGACGGGCAGGCCTGCACCCGCGCCGCGACCCGCGCTGCCCAGACGTCATCGTCAGCGGGCTTCGACCTGGTTCTCGACACCGACCCGCGACTTTTCGACGGTCGCTATGCCAACAATGGATGGCTGCAGGAAATGCCGGATCCGATTGGCAGAACCTCGTGGGGCAATCCGCTGTCACTGGCGCCAGCCGACGCCGATCGCTTGCATCTGAAGAACGGCGATTTGGTGACCCTGGGTCAGGGTCCGGCCCTGTCCATCTTGCGCCAGCCCGGCCAGGCCGAAGGCGTTTTGCGCCTGACCCTGGGCCACGGTCGCTGGCAAGGCAGCGTGGCTGCGGGTGTGGGCGTGCGGGCCTGGGCTTTTGCGCCGGCTGCCGGCATGCGCGTCGCCCCGGTCAAGGCCGTCACACCGACGGGCGGCCACCAGGATCTTGCACTGGCGCAAGATCACGACACCCAGGACGGCCGCGACATCGCCCGCCAGTGGTCGCGGGGCGAGTTCGCCAAAAAGCCACAGCACGAACTCGAACGCGAAGAACTCCCGTCGCTCTATGACAAGCAGGAGCAGAAGGGGCCGCGTTGGGGCATGGCCATCGACCTTTCGTCCTGCGTGGGCTGCGGCGGCTGCGTGGTGGCTTGCCAGTCGGAAAACAACATTCCAGTGGTCGGGCCTGAGCAGGTTCGCAAGGGCCGGGCCATGCACTGGATCCGCATCGACCGCTACTATGAGGGCGATCCGGCTTCGCCGCGCGCGGTCCACCAGCCTCTCCTGTGCCAGCACTGCGACAGCGCCCCCTGCGAGTCTGTGTGTCCCGTGCAGGCCACCAACCACGGCCGCGGTGGCATCAACGAGATGGCCTACAATCGTTGCGTGGGGACTCGCTATTGCGCCAACAATTGTCCCTACAAGGTCAGGCGCTTCAACTTCCTCGATTTCACCAGCGAAATCCCCGCGTCGATGCAATTGGCCTTCAATCCCGAGGTGACCGTTCGCCCGCGCGGCGTGATGGAAAAATGCACATTCTGCGTGCAGCGCATTCGCAACGCCGAACAGGTGGCGAAGCGCGAAGGACGCGAGCTGAGCGACAAGGACGTGGTGCCCGCGTGCGCCGCCGCCTGCCCGGCCAGCGCCATGGTCTTCGGCGACATCAACAACCCAGACAGCGCGGTTTCCAGACTGTCGCGCAGCAACCGGGGGTTCCGCGTGCTGGAGGAACTCGGCACCAAGCCGGCCATCACCTACCTGGCCGCCATCCGCAATCCATTCGGTGAGGAACCATGAAGGCCGCGCTCGCACCCCTGCCCGAGGCCCTGCAGCCCCTGGAGCTTCTGCAAGGGCGGGTCACGCCGGGATCGCTTGACGATCAGGTCCTGCAGTTTCCCGCGCAGCGGCCCCCGCGCGCCTGGTTCGTGGCCATGGCCGTGACGCTGACCGCGCTTGCTATCGGGGTCTTTTGCATGGGCTGGACGCTCTACTACGGCATCGGCGCGTGGGGGAACAACCGGCCGGTGGCGTGGGGTTTTGGCATTATCAACTTCGTGTTCTGGGTGGGTATCGGCCACGCAGGCACGCTGATTTCGGCCATTCTCTTTCTCTTCCGCGCGCGCTGGCGCAACGCCATTGCCCGCTTCGCCGAGGCCATGACCATCTTCGCCGTTATTTGCGCGGCGATTTTCCCTGTGCTTCACACCGGCCGCCCGTGGTTCGCCTACTGGCTGTTTCCCTATCCCAACGAACGCAGCATTTGGGTGAATTTCCGCTCGCCCCTGATTTGGGACGTCTTCGCCGTCAGTACCTACTTTTCGGTCTCGCTCTTCTTCTGGTTCTTGGGTCTTGTGCCTGACCTGGCATCGCTGCGCGATCGCACGGCCGAGGGCTGGCGCAAGCGCATCTACACGGTGCTCAGCCTAGGATGGCGGGGCGCAGCCTCGCACTGGGTTCACTACGACAAGGCCTATCTATTGTTGGCCGGCCTGGCCACCGGGCTGGTCATCAGCGTGCACAGCGTGGTGTCGTTCGACTTTGCCGTGTCCTTGGTGCCGGGTTGGCACATGACCATCTTCCCGCCCTACTTCGTCGCCGGCGCGATTTTCGCCGGGTTCGCCATGGTGGTCATCGTGCTCACGGTCGTGCGCAAGACCATGAACCTGTCGAACCTCATCACCGACAACCACCTCGACACGATGAACAAGCTGATCCTGGCCATGTCGTGCATCATGGGCTACGCGTACGTTATGGAGGGCGGCACGGCCTGGTACAGCGCCAACCCGTACATTCAGCACACCTTCAAGAACTACATCAGCGGGTTCTACGGCTGGGCCGGCATCACCACCATCACCTGCAATATCATCATTCCGCAGATCTTCTGGTTCCGCCGCATGCGTCGCTCGATCCCGGCCATGATCTTCGTTGCGCTGGCCGTGACCCTCGGCATGTGGATGGAGCGTTTCGTGATCATCATCATTTCGCTCCACCAGGACTATCTGCCGTCGTCCTGGCACAAGTACGTACCGACCAAGATCGACTTCGGGGTTCTGCTCGGATCTTTTGGCCTGTTCTTCACCCTGGTGCTGCTCTTTGCCCGCGTCTTGCCGGTCATCGCGACCAGCGAGATGAAGGCGGGGCTGCCCAGTCGGCCAGAAAGGCAGCCATGAGCGGTGGCACCTTCGCGGTCCTGGGACTCTATTCCGAGGCAGAGAGAATTGTCGAGGCGGCCAAGCAGATTCGTCCGCGCAAGCTCGGCCGGCTTGAGGCCTACACACCGTATCCCGTGCATGGTCTCGATCGGGCGATCGGGCTGGCGCCGTCGCGGCTTGGACGCCTGGTCATGCTCATGGGCGTGGTCGGCGCTTGCTTGGCCCTGCTTCTCGAGTGGTGGACAAGCGCGGTCGACTATCCCCTGGTGACGGGCGGAAAGCCGCTGTTTTCATGGCAGGCCTTTGTGCCCGTGATCTTCGAGGTCACAGTTCTCTTCGCGACGTTCACCGCGGGGCTGGCCATGTTGTTCGCGTTCAACAAGCTGCCCTTCTTTGGCCACCCGGTTCTGCACAGCAAGGCCATCAAGGACATCACGCGCGACAAGCTCGCGCTCAGCATTGAAGCCACAAGCGCGGCCTTTGACGCCGACCTGGCCCGCCAGGCGCTCATCGACAGCGGGGCCGAGTCAGTCGAGATTGTGCCCGTTCCCGTCTGGGATCGCGCACTCACTTTGGTTGGGTTTCTGCGCACCGTTGCCGCCATTGCCGCGGCCTGCGTGGTTGCCGGGACGGGGCTTTACACCGCGGAAAAGCTCATCCCCGTGGTACCGCCCCTCATCCACATGCACAATCAGCCTAAACTGAATGCGTTCCGCGAGAGCGCATTTTTCGCCGACGGGCGCGGCATGCGGCCGGCAGTCGCGGGCACAGTGGCGCGCGGTCACCTGCCTCCGGCCTTTGCCACCCCGGAAGAGGCGGGAACCCTGCTCAGCAATCCATTGCTGCTGACCCAAGCCATTGCCGAGCGCGGGCGCAAGGTATTCAACGACCACTGCGCCATCTGCCACGGCCCCGTGGGCGATGGCGTGCCCCTGCTTTCGCGCGCCTATGGCGGCAAACCCGGCAATTTTTTGTCCAACGAGATCCGCGCGCGTCCGGATGGACACTATTTCGGTGTGCTCATGCTGGGCAAGAACGCCATGCCGAGCTACGCCGCGGACTTGGACGAAAACGATCGTTGGGCGGCTGTGCATTACATTCGGATTCTGCAACGGGCCCAGAATGCCAAGGACGAGGACCTGCAATGAGTACGCCGCGCTCTTCGCTCGTGCGCAACCTGCTGGCCGCCGTGACCGCGCTCGGCGCCGCCGGAACTGCGGGCGTGTATTTCAGCGTTGCCCGCGAGCGTTTCTGGGTCAACTGGCTTCTGTGGACCTTGTTTCTGCTCACCCTCGGGCTGGGCAATCTGTTCCTTGTCGCCCTCGAACGCCTGGTGGGCGCGCACTGGAGCGTGCCCATGCGGCGCGTGCCCGAGCGGATCGCCTCGCTGATTCCTCTCGCGGTTGTGCTGCTCTTCATTGCCTTGCTGGGCGTGCCGGTGATCTTTCCCTGGACGTTCCCGGCGGCCGCGCACAATCCCATCCTGGTCGCCAAGGCGCCGTGGCTGAATCTTCCCTTCTTTGCCATTCGCCTGGTGGTTTGCGCGGCGGTGTGGATGCTCTTCTATTCCTTCTATGTGCGCGGCTCGCTTCGCCAGGATGCAAGCAAGGATCCGGCCTTCACTGTGCGCGCGCGCAAGCTGGCGCCAGCCTTCATGGTGGTCTTCTTCTTCAGCGTGACCATTCTGGCATTTGACTGGATTTCGGGGCTGGAGCCCGAGTGGTACAGCGACATGTTCGGCGTGTATCTCTTCGCCGGGAGCTTCATTTCGGGGATCGCCGCCATGATCATGGGCGTGCTAGCCCTCATGCGGCGCGGGCGGCTGCCCGAGGTCCAGACCAAGCACGTCTACAACCTCGGCACGCTGGGCCTGGCCTTCACCGTGTTCTTCGCCTACATCGGCTTCGCGCAGTACATGCTGATCTGGTACGCCAACCTTCCTGAAGAAGTGATCTGGTTCAAGCACCGCATTGAAGGCGCGTGGCAGCCGGTGGCCTGGCTGCTGCCGCTGCTTCACTTCGTCATTCCCTTCTTGCTGCTGATTGGGTCCTTGGGGAAGAAACATCCCGGTGCCCTGCGCGTGGCGGCGATTTCCATCTTGCTCGGGCATTTCGTTGATCTCTACTGGCTGATATTCCCCACGCTTGGCTCCACGCCGCTTTTCGGTTGGCCGGAATTGGCCATGGCGTGCTTCTTCCTTGGCCTCGGGTTCTTGCAAATCCGTCGCGCCATGAACCGCGGGGCCGACATGCCCATCGGCGACCCGCTGCTGTCGCGAGGGCTGGAGTGGCAGCTATGAGCCACGAAAAGCAAACACCTTCCACCTGGGGCAGCGAAGCCAAGGGGCTGGCCAGTCGATCCACTTTGATCTCAGGCATCGCGGTTACCTTCTTGCTGTTTGGCCTTATCGTGATCCCGTCGATTCTGCGTGAACGCCGACCGCTTCCGCGTCCGCCCTCGGACCAGCCCGCCGCAGCCAGCGTGGGGTGGCTGGATCAGGCCGAAGTGCCAGCCAGCAAGGGTCGCGATTTGCCGCCGGTGGATCCCGCGACGGTCATGACGCCGAATCCAAAGCTACTCGCGCGAGGCGAGGTGCTGTTTAAACAGAATTGTAGTTCGTGCCATGGCGAGGGAGGACGGGGCAATGGCCCGGCCGCGGGAACCCTCAATCCCCGGCCGCGCAATTTCACCCAGCCCGCCGGTTGGAAGCGCGGCTTTCACGTGACCGACATCTTCGTGACGATCTCAACCGGCATCAAGGGTACGGGCATGGCGGCGTTCGACTTCATTGTGCCGGCGGACCGCATGGCGCTTGGGCACTATGTTCGCTCTTTGGGCGGGTTCGATCACGGGGCCGAGGATCCCAAGGCCCAGGAGGATCTGGCAAACCAGTTTCGCTCCAAGGGCGTGCACATTCCCAACCGCATCCCTGTCAGCCTGGCCATCAAGAAGGTAATTCAGGAACAGGTGACGGTACCGGCACTGCAAACGCCGCCCGCCGGCGACCGAACCGCTGGCGCCGAGCTGTTGCGTTTCGCCATCGCGGATCCAGTTCGTGCGGCGCGCACGGTGGCTGCCACTGTGAATCGTGGTGATCCCATTGCCGTGGCCCGCGCCTGGGCGGCCGGCGCGCCTGGCAACGGCTTCGCCCCTGCCGTGGCCGGATTGGAGGCTGCGGAACGGCAGGAAATCGTGCGTGCGCTGGTTGGTTCCAAGCAGGAGGCTCGGCAGCCATGAGATCGCGACTTGCAGTCTTGCTTGCCCTTTGCGCAACAACCGCGGGACGCTCGGCTCTCGCCGCCGCGCCGACCGAGCCCGCGCTCGATGTGGGCGTGGACGAGAAGCTGGGACAGACAATTTCTCTCGACATCAAGCTCGTGGACGAGCAAGGCAATCGGGTCTCTTTGCGCGACTTGGTCGACAAGCCGACCCTGCTGACGCTCAACTATTTCCGCTGCTTTGGCCTGTGTACGCCGCTGCTCAATGGCGTCGCCGAAATGCTGCAAAAGATTGATCTAGTGCCAGGCAAGGATTTCCAAGTCCTCACTGTCAGTTTCGATCCGCGCGATGATGCCGAGCTGGCCGGTCACAAGAAGGACAACTACATCAAGCAGCTCGGTCAGGGGTTTCCGCCAGCAGCGTGGCGTTTCTTGACCGGCGATCCCGTCTCGACCAAACGACTGGCCGACTCCGTCGGCTTCAAGTTCGCCAAGCAAGGCGAAGACTATGTCCACCCCGGCGCCATCATGATGTTGTCCCCGACTGGCATGGTCACGCGCTACTTATACGGGGTGACGTTTTTGCCCTTTGACGTGAAGATGGCGGTCACCGAGGCTGCGCAAGGCCGCACTGGCCCGACCATCGCTCGTTTGCTCAAGTTCTGTTTCAACTACGATCCTTCTGGCCGTCGCTATTCGCTCGCCATCACCCGGGTCGCCGCCGCGTTCACCGTCATGCTGGCGGTTGGCTTCGGCGTCGTGGTTGGCGTCACCCGAAAGCGGCGCCCCAAGGCTACGACCAAGGAGTCCTCGTGAGCACTGCCAGCGAGCCCAATTTCTACGAGCGCAAAGGCGTCGCGTCCTGGCTGCTAACCACGGACCACAAGCGCATTGGGATCCTCTACCTCATCAGCATGATGACGTTCTTCCTGGTGGGCATGACGTTGGGGGCGTTCATGCGTCTCGAACATCTGACCATGGGCCCGACCATCATGAAGCCCACCACCTACAACGCCCTGTTCACTCTACACGGCGTGATCATGATCTTCCTCTTCGTGATTCCCGGCCTGACCGCTTCGTTCGGGAATTTCCTTTTGCCCATCATGATTGGCGCCAAGGACGTGGCCTTTCCGCGCCTCAATCTGCTGTCGTGGTATCTGTTCATGGGCGGCGCCGCCATTGCCCTGTCGTCCTTGTTCACCGGCAGCGGTCCCCCGGACACTGGCTGGTCGTTTTATGTTCCCTACAGTGTGAAGACTGGCACCAACGTCACCATGGCGGTGTTGGGCGCCTTCACCATCGGATTCTCATCCATCCTCACCGGACTCAATTTCATCACCACCATTCACCGTCTGCGCACCACGGGCATGAACTGGATGCGCATGCCTCTCTTTCCCTGGGCGCTCTACGCCACGGCCTGGGTGCAAGTACTAGCCACGCCCATCTTGGGCATCACCCTTTTGCTGGTCGTTCTTGAACGGGTCTTCCATCTGGGCATTTTCGATCCTGCCATTGGCGGTGATCCCATCCTGTATCAGCACCTGTTCTGGACCTATTCGCATCCCGCGGTCTACATCATGATCCTGCCGGCCATGGGTGCGATCTCGGAAATCATCCCGACCTTCGCCCACCGGACCATCTTCGGCTACAAGGCCATCGTGCTTTCCAGCATGGGCATTGCCGCGCTCGGGTCGCTGGTTTGGGCCCACCACATGTTCACCAGCGGCATGAGCGAGGTTTCCATCATCATCTTCTCGCTTCTGACTTTCCTGGTGGCGATTCCCAGCGCCATCAAGGTCTTCAATTGGGTCGCCACCCTGTACAAGGGCTCGGTCGAACTGCGCCCGCCTATGTTGTTCGCCTTGGGGTTCATCTTCCTTTTCAGCATTGGCGGCCTCACCGGCCTTTTCCAGGGGGCGCTGGCCGTCAACGTACACGTCCACGACACCTACTTCATTGTTGGGCACTTCCACTACGTCATGTTCGGGGGGACCGGCTTCGCGTTCTTCGCGGCCCTGCACTACTGGTATCCCAAGATGTTCGGCCGCATGTACAACGAGCGCGTGGCCATCGCATCCTTCGTTCCAATTTTCGTCGGCTTCAACATGCTCTATTTTACGTTCCTCGTAATGGGCCTGCAGGGGATGCCCCGCCGCTACTATGACCACCTGCCTCGGTTTCACGGCGGGCACATCCATGCCACCATCGGTTCCTGGGTCCTGGTCGCCGGACTTCTGCTGATGATCGGCAACTTGGTGGTCGGCTTGTTTCGCAAGACGACCATCCCCGCCAATCCCTGGGGCGGTGTCACGCTTGAATGGACAGTGTCCTCGCCGCCGCCCACGGAGAACTTTGCTGTGGCGCCGGTCATCACCGAGCCGGCCTACACCTTTAATCCGGTTGCCAAGGAGCCCGCCTGATGGGTGTGCCGGCCGAACCTCAGACGGCAGGACACACCGGCGGGCACCGCGACTATGCCGGGGCCAAGCTGGGCATGTGGATCTTCGTTTTCACCGAGCTGATCCTGTTCGGTGGTCTGTTCGTGGCCTACGGCATGTATCGCTCGATGCACGCCCACGATTTTCACAAGGCGTCGGGCGAACTGAACATCACGCTCGGCGTGATCAATACCCTGGTGCTGCTCACCAGCAGTCTGACCATGGTGCTGTCGATCGTGGCCATTCGCCTGCGGCGCAAGGCCCAGTCGATGATCTTTCTGGCGACGACCATGCTGCTGGGCGTGGTCTTCTTGGTCAACAAGGTCTTTGAATGGACGGCCAAGATCCACCACGGCACCTATCCCGGGTCCGAACACCTGATGGCCCGGCCCCCGGGCGAGCGCCTGTTTTTCGGGCTGTACTTCGGCATGACTGGGCTGCATGGTCTGCACGTGACCATCGGCGTGGTGGTGATGTCGGTGATGCTGGTGCTCTTGGCCCGCGACAAGATTCGTCACGACGACTACATCAAGCTGGAAAACACGGGCTTGTACTGGCACCTGGTCGATGTCATCTGGATCTTCCTGCTGCCACTCTTCTACCTGGCGGCCTAGTCCCATGAGCCAAACCATGCAAACCGAAGCCGAACCGCCGCACATCGTCGGCTATGCCACCTTCATCAAGGTTTGGATAGCGCTGGTGGTCTTGACCGGACTGCTCGTCGGATTGAGCGTCACGCACCGACCGAACCTGGCTTTGCTCGGGCTGCTTTTCATCACGCCCACCAAGGCTTGTCTGGTTTTCTTCTACTTCATGCACCTCAAGTATGAGAGTGCGGCTCTCAAGTTCATGGTGACTGCGGCGATTGGCGCGTTGATCATCTTCATTGCTCTAACCTTTTCCGATTATCTATTCAGGTAGACAGCGATGTTTGGTGGCGCTTCCAGCTTTTCAGGCAAAGTCGACGCGGTCTTTCTCTACATTGCCGCGCTGACCATCGCATTTCTGGTGTTCATCACCTGCGTGATGATTTACCTGGTGGTTCACTATCGCCGGGGCAAAGGCGGCAAGGCCGAGGACATCCACGGCCACCTGCTACTGGAACTGCTGTGGACGGGGATTCCCTTGGTCCTGTTCTTGAGCATGTTCTATTACGGCTGGACCAACTACCGCTACCTGCGCGAGGTTCCGCGCGATGCCATGGTGGTTCAGGTCACCGCCCGGCAATGGGCGTGGTCTTTCACCTATCCCAACGGCCGCCAAACCAGCGAGCTTTTCGTCGCCATCGGCCGCCCCGTTCGCCTCGACCTCAAGTCGCTCGATGTTTTGCACGGCTTCTTTGTGCCGGCCTTCAGAGTCAAAGCCGACGTGGTGCCCGGCAAAAACAACTACACCTGGTTCCAGGCTGAACAACTGGGCGACTTTGACATCGAATGCACCGTCATGTGCGGGGTCAATCACTCATACATGCTTTCCAAGGTGCGTGTGATTCCCGAGGCTGACTTTTCCGCGTGGTACTTCGGCGATTCTGCCGATCCACCCGTGCTGGCGCAGACCGGCGCCGGGGGCACCCCTGATCCGGCGCGCGGGGAACGAACCTTCAAACTCAAGGGCTGCGTTTCTTGCCACACCACCGACGGCGGCAAGCTGGTGGGTCCGACCTGGAAGGGGCTGTTTGGCAGCCAAGTCACCGTGCTCACTGAAGGCAAGGAAGTCACATTGACGGCCGACGACGACTACCTCGCCCGCTCCATTCATCATCCGCCGAAAGAAATCGTGAAGGGATTTGCCGCACAGATGCCCAAGGCCGATTTGAGCGAACGCGACGTCGCGGATCTGGTCGCGTTCATCAAGTCCCTGCGCTGACGGCCGCCAACGCCCATGACCCTGCGAATCTTTGTCGACATTGCGGCTCCGGAAGACACGCTGCAAGTGTTGCGTGACGGCACTGCGGGGCACGAACTGATCCTTTCTTCACAGCCTGCCGTTTCCGTGCTGGCGCAGGCGGTGCTCGACCCGCGACTGTTTTCGGCGGATATCGCCTTTGGGCAGCCGGATCCTGCTGCTCTCGCCAGCGCTTCGCAATTGAAGTGGATTCAGCTCAGTTCGTCGTCAATAACGCGCTACGACAACCCTGGTTTTCGCCAGATGGTGGCGGCCAATCGCACAACCGTGTGCAACAGCGCCAGCGTCTACAGTGAGGCTTGCGCCGAGCACGTGCTCGCCTTCCTGCTGGCGCAGTCTCGGCTCTTGCCGCGTTCGCTCGATACCCGCGTTCCGGGCGGTGCCGAAGCATGGCATCAGCTGCGCGGAGACTGCGTTCCGCTGCGCGGCCAGAGCGCGCTAGTCCTGGGCTACGGCGCCATTGGCAAGCGCCTCGCCGAAATGCTGCTACCGTTCGCTATGGACGTCATCGCGTTTCGCCGCGGAGCACGGGGTGACGAGACAGTGCAGGTCATTGGCGAAAGCCAACTTGGCGATGCACTTTCGCGGGTCGACCACGTGATTAACCTCTTGCCCGACTCGACCGACACGCGCCATTTCTTCGACGCGAGTCGCTTCGCGGCGATGCGGCCCGGCGCTGTCTTCTACAACATCGGGCGCGGCGCAACGGTTGACCAGCGCGATTTGCTCGATGCGCTTCGTTCTGGTCGGCTCAAAGCCGCGTGGCTCGACGTGACGGATCCCGAGCCCCTGCCGGACGGCCACCCGCTGCTCGCCCTGCCCAATTGCTTCATCACGCCGCACGTAGCCGGGGGACATCAGGCAGAATCGAAGACGCTCGTCCGCCATTTCCTCGCGAACTTGAATCGATACCTCCGGGGCGAGCCGCTAGTCGATCGGGTGATGTGAAAAGGTCACCAGTGCCATGAATCGCCGCGATTTCGCCCAGCTCTTCAAGTTCCCCATCTCGATCATGTCGACGGTGTCGGCCGCGACCGGCTTCGTGGCCTTCACTCACGCCTTCACCTGGCGGCTACTGCCAATTGCGGGCGCAATTCTTCTCTTGGCAGGAGCAGCGTGCGCCCTCAACGAAGCGCAGGAGTACGGGCGGGACGCAATGATGGACCGCACCCGCCTTCGGCCGATCCCGTCGGGCAAGATCTCGCCGGTCAGCGCGGTGGCATGGTCCGCTGTCCTTGCGCTCGTCGCGCTTGTGGCGCTCTTCTTTCTCGGCGGCGTCGTGGCTGCTGGCCTCGGGGTCCTGGCCGTAGTTTGGTACAACGGCATCTACACCTACTTGAAACGCATCAGCTCTTTGGCCCCAGTCGTCGGCTCCGTGATCGGCGCTATTCCGCCGGCGATTGGCTGGGTCTGCGCGGGCGGCGTGCTCGACGGTCCCATTTTCGCGCTCTCTTTCTTTCTGCTGATGTGGCAGGTGCCACACTTTTGGCTCCTGTCCTTGCGCCTCGGCGACGACTATGAACAAGCCCACTTTCCCACCTTCGTTCGCGCCATGGGCGCGGCATCGTTGGCGCGGGTGACCTTCATGTGGACCGCGGCGACGGCAGCCTCGGCCCTGCTGCTGCCCATCTTTGGCCTGTCTAATTCGCCCTTCCTGGGACTGGGACTGGCGGCAGCGGGTGTCTGGCTGACCTTCGTCGCATGGCGAGCCCTTCGCGCTTCGGGAAAGCCGGGCTTCCGCCACGCCTTTCTCGCCATCAACTACTACGCCGTGCTGGTAATGGGCGCCGTGATCCTCGACGCCGTGCTCGGCCGTTGAGCGAAACTAGTCATTTCGGATTGTGTTTGCCCGATGCGCCGAACCGGGTCCGGAATGTCTATGCGTGACCCTGAGTAACATGGCAAAGTCTGCGCCACACGTCGAGAGTTTGTATGGCCAAGCGGAAGACAAAGCCCAGGGAATCCCGAGAGCCGGGATTACCCTCCGCCCGGGCACTGGTCCGCAGCGTGCCCCAGGCTCCGGCCGTGGCCGCCGCCTCCACCCAAGAGTTCGGTGTGGTGGCCTTCGGGCCTTCAGATGTGGACATCATCGCCGCCAACGCGCGGCTGCAGTCCTCCCGGGAGGAACTGGAGGCCACCAAGGAAGAGCTCTGGTCGGCGAACCTGGAGTTGGAGTCCCTCAACCGTGAGCTGCGCCAGAAGGTCCGCGAGTTGGGCATCGCCAACAGCGATCTGCACAACCTCTTCTCGGCAACCCAGGTTGCCATCATCTTTCTCGACCGCGACCAGAGATTGGCGAAGTTCACGCCCGCTGCCACGGCGCTTTTTCATTTCATCGACAGAGATCTCGGGCGGCCGCTTGGCGATCTGGCCCCGAGATTTGCCGGCACCGATCTGCTCGCCGATGTCGCCGAGGTGCTGCACACCCTGGTGCCGGTCGAGCGTGAGATCCGGGCCGGCGAGTCCTGGTGCGTGCTGCGTGTGCTGCCCTACCGTGCGCTCGACGACTCGATCGCCGGCACAGTCATCACCTTCGTTGACGTGACCAAGCTCAAGCGTGCAGAAACCGCGCTGCGCGAGAGTGAGCGACAGCTCAAGGACGTCATCGACGGAAGTCCCTCTCCGGTCTCTCTCAAGGACCTGCAGGGGCGATTTCTCACCGCCAACAAGCGCGTGGAAGAAATGCTGGGCATTACCCGCGAACGGCTCAAGGGGATGACCGACTACGACCTCTTCCCGAAAGCGCGCGCCGAATGCTACCGCGAGCATGATCGCCAAGTTGCTCAGACCAGACGGCCGGTCGATGCCGAAGAGGTTGTCGACCTTCCGGGCGGGCGCCGCGTGTTACTGGCGAGCAAGTTTCCCCTGGTCGACTCGGCCGGGCGGTTGTATGGGGTCGGCGCGATCTCGCACGACATCACCGAACGCAAGCAAGCAGAGGAGCTGGTCCACCGCTACGCGAGCCTGTTGCGCCTCTCCCAGGACGCCATCCACGTGCGCCGCCTCAATGCGCAGACCGAATTTTGGAACGACGGAGCCGAAGCGCTCTACGGATTCACGGAGCAGGAGGTCCTCGGCAAGAATGTCCACCAGGTCTTGCAGTCGGTTGGCTCGATCTCGATGGCCGAGGTGGACGCGATCCTGGCCCGGGTTGGCCACTGGGAAGGGGATCTGGTCAACCGATCAAAGAAGGGACGGCTGGTCACGGTTTCTGTGCGGATGCAGCTTGTGCGCGGGGAAGACGGAATCGAGCGGGTTCTCCAGTCGGACCACGACATCAGCGAGCGCAAGCAGGCCGAGCAGGCGCTGCACGACTCGCAGACGCGGCTGGCGGCCATTGTCGACAGCATTGCCGACGGATTTTACGCTCTCGATCGGCAGTGGCGCATAACCCACATGAACGACACGGCCCTGCGCTACTTCCACAAGGCCAGCGAAGAGGTGCTCGGGCGGTCGGTTTTTGAAGTCTTCCCCGGGTTTGCCGGCAGCGTCTTCGAATCCCAATTGCGCCGGGCTGTGGAAACCGGCACACCGGTTCAAGTCAACGCGCCCTCGGTGATCACTGACCGGACAGTGGAGTTGTTTGCCTATCCCGGCCTGGATAACCTGACTGTGCTGTTCCGGGACGTCACCGAGCGCATGCGCCAGGCCCATCGCGTGCAGCAGCTCACCCAGCTCTACGCGGTCTTGAGCCAGGCCAACGAGATGATCGTCCGCACCCACGACGAAGGTCAGATCTTCCATGAGGTGTGTCGCATCATCGCCGATCAGATGGCCTGTCCCTTGGTCTGGATCGGTCTGGTCGAGGGCGGCTGGGTGAAGCCGGTGGCCGCGAGCGGCGTCGCCGCCGAATACCTTGGTGGCATCAGGGTAGAGGTCGAGGGCAAGCTGGGCCAAGGCCCGACGGGCACTTGCATTCGTGAGGATCGGGCCGTGGTGAACGATGACTTCAAAGACAACACGTTGCTGTCGCCCTGGCGCGCGCCGGCGCTGCAACAAGGTTTCAGAGCATCCGCATCCTTCCCCCTGCGCAAGAATGGAAAGGCGGTGGGCGCGCTGACCCTGTATTCAAAGCAACCTGCCACGTTCGGATCGGAGGAGGTCGAGTTGCTGCTGGCGCTGGCGGCGGACGTCTCGTTCGCGCTCGACGCGATCGAGGCCGAGCGCCTGCGCAGCGAAACCGCGCTGGCGCTGCGTGAGAGCGAGCGCGAACTGCGCGAGGCGGACGCGCGCAAGAATGAGTTTCTCGCCATGCTTTCCCACGAGTTGCGTAACCCGCTCGCGCCCATCAAGAACAGCCTTTTCATCCTTCAACATGTGCGCGGCGAGGGGGAACAGGTGCAGCGTGCCGAGGCCGTGATCGGCCGCCAGGTCGCGCACCTGACCAGTCTGGTTGACGATCTCCTGGATATCACGCGGGTCACGCGCGGCAAGATCCGCCTGGAGAAGACGCAACTGGATTTGGACGAAGTGGTGGGCCGCACCGTGGATGACCACCGCGATCTGTTCGCCCAGACTGGGATTGACTTGGCCTTCCAGCCGAGCGGCGTCCGCTTGCTGGTCCACGCAGACCGGACCCGTCTGACCCAGGTGGTGGGCAACTTGTTGCAGAACGCAGTGAAGTTCACGCCCAAGGGCGGCACCACCACGGTCTTGGTCGAAGGGCGCGGGGAGGGCCAGGCCGTCATTCGGGTCCGCGACACCGGGGCTGGCATCGGTGCGGAGATTCTGCCGCACTTGTTTCAACCTTTCACGCAGGCCGACCGGACGCTCGACCGCTCCAAGGGTGGTCTTGGTCTGGGGTTGGCGCTGGTCAAAGGCCTGGTGGAAATGCACGACGGCAGGGTGGCGGCGCACAGTGAAGGGCCAGGCCAGGGCGCCGAATTCGAGGTGGTGCTGCCCACGATATCGCCGTCAGCGATCGCCGAGCCGCGCCCCTTGATCGAGCAAGCCGCGCCTCAGCCACGCCGCGTTCTCGTCATCGAAGACAATCGCGACGCCGCCGATAGCCTGTGCGAGGTACTGGACCTGCTCAATCACTCGGCCATGGTTGCCTATTCCGGCGACGAGGGCCTGGAGAAGGTTCGCGCGCACCGGCCGCACGTGGTTCTTTGCGACATCGGTCTGCCCGGGATGGATGGGCATGAGGTCGCGCGCGCGATCCGCGCAGACGCCAGCCTGTCCGCCACCACCCTGGTGGCCCTGACTGGGTACGCCGCCGCCGAGGACCTGGCCCGGTCGAGGGAGGCAGGCTTCGATTACCACCTGGCCAAGCCCCCGAGCATCGAAGCCATCGAGCAGGTGCTCGCGCAGGCGAAACTGGGAATGGGCGACTGGCAGCTGGACAAGTAGGAAGAGCCGCCGACGCGATGGAAAAGCAGCAGGACGAGCGGGTCTCGGACGAAGGCCTGCTGGCGCGCTCGGTGCTGGAACAGGCCGCCGACGCCATTGTGGTCTGCGACGACAAGGGCCAGATCACACGTGCCAGCCGCACGGCCGAGCAGCTCTGTGGCTGCAGCCCGTTGCGCGCCTATTTTGAGGCCGCATTCCCAGTAGTACTCGCCTCGCCCCTGCTCGGCGGTGGTCTGACCGCGAATGCACTGCGGGGCGCGGTCCTTCGCGCAGAGCCCGCCTCCCTCACGCGCGTCGACGGTTCCAAGGCAGAACTTCTGGTGAGCGCGACTCCGTTGCAAGCGGCAGGGCGAATCATCGGCTGCGTGATCACAATGGTCGATGTCTCGGAGCACCGACGCGCCGAGGAGGCGCTGCGAGCCAGCGAAAGGCGTTTCCGCTCAGTGCTGGAAAATTCCCGGGATGTCATCTACCGACTCAATGTGCAAACCGGCCGCTACGAGTACATCAGCCCTTCTGTGGAAACCGTCGTTGGCTTCTCGCCTAATGAACTAGCCGCAATGGACGCCGAGACTTCGCAGGCCATGATTCACCCTGACGATGCGCCTGCCATGCGGGCTGCAGTGGCGCGTTTGGAGACCACCGACACGGCTGACGTGGAATACCGCCAGCGAGCCAAGAACGGCGACTACCGCTGGCTCTCCAACCATATGTCCGTGGCCAAGGACAGCTCGGGCCGGCCGCTTTATCGCAACGGCAACATTCGCGACATCACCGAGCAGAAACAAGCCGAACGCGCGCTTCGGCACAGCGATGCCCGGCATCGCGCGCTGTTTGATAACAGCCTCGACGCGATATTTGCAACCTCGCCCGATGGAAGGGTCTTGGCCGCGAATAAGGTCGCCTGCCAGACCTTTGGCATGACCGAGGAGGAACTGATCCGCGCGGGTCGTGAAGGAATCACCGACTGGTCCGACTCGCGCCACGGCCCGGCCTTGGCCGAGCGGGCCCGTTCGGGGCACCTGCGCCGCGAACTGGGCTACCTGCGCAAGGACGGCACGAAATTCACCGCCGAGGTCAGCTCGGTCATCTTGCCCGACCGGACCACGTCCTTCGTGATCTTGCGCGACATCACCGAGCGCAAGAAGGCCGAGGAGACCTTGCGCGAGAGCGAGGAGCGTTTTCGTGCGATTTTTGAACACGCCAGCGATGCCATCCTGGTGACCGATCCAGCAGGATCGGGAAAGGTACTCTCTGCCAACCCTGCTGCATGCCGGATGTTCGGCTACAGCGCCGAGGAGTTCGTGGGACTCGACCGGCAATCCCATATCGACACGAACGATCCCAGGCTTGCGGAAATGCTCACACGCCGGGAGGGGCAGGCAAGGGCGGTGGCTGAAGTGACCTGTCGGCGCAAGGATGGCAGCACTTTCTCCGCGGAGTTCTCAACCGCGTTGTTGACGGACCATTTGGGACAACGCCGGTCGATTACCATTATCCGCGACATCACCCAGCGCAAGCAGGCCGAGGAGGAGCTTCGTGGCGCCAGGCAGCGCTTGGAGTCCCTGCTGGAGAATTC